>Ga0209960_1001798_pt1 | contig 25193 bp, 19 predicted proteins | sample ThiBiot_500_plan_2_FD_183947 | JGI IMG/M metagenome (GOLD analysis project Ga0209960, IMG submission 183947) | Wastewater bioreactor microbial communities from Cape Town, South Africa - Thiocy_expt_500_plan (SPAdes) | ecosystem: Engineered > Bioreactor > Thiocyanate-remediating >...
TTTTTTTTTTTTTTCAGACATCAAAAATTCTTCTCTCCCAAAATGTAAAAGAGAAAAATTTTCAAGCAAAAGATGAAATGGAAAAGTTATTTAAAATTAGAGAAGGGAAAGGAAAAAAAGAACCTCTTTGGAATCTCTGGAGGACTACTTTTGAAAGGTCTTTTTTATTTTATTTTTATTTTTATTTTTATTTATTTTTATTTTTATGATATTTATATTTTCCAAATTCTAAAATATTTAAATTTAAATAGGAAAGATTGTTATTACGCGAAAGCGATTAAATATGCTGGAATATATATTCAAATTTGTAAAAAAGTATATGATGTGGATAATTTATATTTAATTTGTAAAAAACTTTTCACAATGCCCCATCAGATTTTGCATCAAGAAATGGTTTTAACCTCAGCTTTTGAAGCATATACTGATGTTGTTTTTCTTTCTTCATTTCTTTTTTGACATTCCTTTTTTTTTCCAAAACTCACAAAGGATAAATTAGGTTGTGAAAAGTTATCTTCATGATTTTAATGACATTCGAAGTGAAATCCCAAAAAATGGAAGTTTTAGCATTCTTTCTATTTCAACAGGATATCAATTGATGTTTACTGCAGTTTATGAATTATACAAACTCATCAAAAATTTATCCACCAAAATTGATGCTCACTATCTACCTTCCATCTCTTCCCTTTTAATACATGTTTTTAACAATTCATGGCAAAAAATTGACAATTCAAATAGGATCAAATTTGGTAATTTTTCTTTTCTTTTTTTTTTCCCTGAAATTTTGTTTCTAATTTTTTCAAAAAAAAAAAAAAAAAAAAAAAAAAAAAAAAAAAAAAAAAAAAAAAAAAAAAAAAAAAGAGAAAGAGAAAGAAATAACCCTAGAGAATGTTATATATTTTTGTGAAGAAATTTTAAATAAGCCAACAAGTTCAACAAGTTCAAATCAGAACTCTGAAAGTTTAAAAGATTTATCAAATGGAAAAAAATTAGAAGATAAGGAAAATGAAGGTGTTGGAAATATGAAGTAAATAAAATAGAAAATAAAAGCTTTCTTTCTTTAATAACTTCACACAAGAATCGTTGATGAGGATGATTATCAAATGATTAAAGTTGGATGGTTGAGGAAGAACAAGAACTTTTCTTTTAACACTCAGGAATCAATACCAAAAGACGAAACAGAAGAATCAATGATTTTTCTCAAACTTCGATTCGATTCAAAACCTAAAACCCCAAAATGTCAAAAGGTTGAAGTTTGAATCATTTGACCATCTTTTGAAACTTTCACAAAAAAAAACAACTTTGAAAACATTTTTTGACTCAAATCAAAAATTTTAGAAAATTATTGTAAAAACAAAAACTTTAAAAGGTTGAGAATTGTATCATTTTACAATAACTTTATCATTTGATTCAAACTCACAACCTTTTGACTTTCAAGTTATTCAGAATCAATTCCGAAAAGCTCCTTCAAGGAGGAGAAAAAAATACAATATAAAATAATCCGATTGGTTGTTCCTTCTAAATCGCGTGGTTTTCAACCAATCGATTTAACCTTCCTTTTTTAGTTTTTATTATTCGGACTGTTCAATAACTGATTATACTTATAACAATCATTTATAAATACAATTATAACAACAAAATAGACTGATAAACTCAGTATATAATGAACTTTGTTTGAACTTAGGGATTGATGATTCTATAATATTTTGATTCTCAATATCAAATTTCAATTTTAATATTGATTTATTAGAGATTTATAATTTTGTTTGGTAAAAAAGAGAATTTCGGAACGAAAATTTTAACATTTTATAATAATTGTTATTGTTTTCAATTCGATATTTATATGATTGTTAGAATTATAACTACAAATATGATTGTTGTAAGATGAATAGTTTGTGTAGTTAAAGTTTAGTGTATTTTATTGTTGTGTTTTATAATTGTTGTTGTTTTTGTGCTCCAAATTTTGAAATTTTCGTCTAAAGAAACAGTTTGTTATGAAAAAACCAAACTTTTAAAAGAGAGAGAGATAATGAAATAATAACTTATGAATTCAAATATTTTATACTTTGAAATTATTTGAAATTGAGTTGAAAGTAGAAAAGAATTATTTATTTCAATAAATGATTTGATCAAAAGGAATATTTGAAATGATAATAAGGAGGATTATTTTTTTTGAAAATTTTCCCAGCAAACAGATATCAAATTGAATTGAATCATTATATTATAACTTTATTTCATTTTATATTTCATATATTTGATTCTTTAATTGAAATTGAAGAAGAATAGAATATATTTTATTTATTGAAGTTTGGACTTTTAATAAAAAGTTTTTATAATGTTCGAATTTTCAACCCAAAAGTTATCACAATATTCAATTCATATCATAATTATAACTCCAATTATAATAAATAAATAGAAATCAGATTCATTAGAGAACAAGAAGACTTACTTCGATTTGGATTAACTTCTTTTGTGAATTTGAGGTAAAGTTTCTTCTTTCTTTTTAAATTTTAAATTTTAAATTTTAAATTTTTAAATATTGAAATCTTAATAGTTAAAACAATGTCTGATTCGGAGAACTCCTTCATTCAGAGTCATAAGAAAGACAAAGAGTTTGTTGATTTTGAAGATACTCCATTGATCATCAATGATGAAGGTTCATCTTTATTTATATTATATTCTCTTTTTAAAAATTTTTTTTCAATATTTATTTTCTTTGGTAATATTTTAGATGATGAGGGTCTCAATTGGTCTCGTGTAAAACAAAATTTCACTTGGCCTGTAATTAAAAAGAGAGCAACATATTATATTCCAATCTTAGGGTTTGTTTCTTTAGATTTCAATTCAATTTTCCCTTGATCATTCTCTCATCATTAAAAAACTATTTAGATGGCTTCCAAGTTATACCCGATCTGATCTTTTCTATGATGTTCTTGCAGGATTAACAGTTTCCTGTGTTATGATTCCTCAAGTATTTCATTGAATTCAAATTATTAACTTTTTTAATTGGTCTTCAAATTAACAATAAAAGGAAAATTAAAATTAGGGTCTTGGTCTTGCACTTTTAGCTCGTCTTTCCCCAATTTATGGTTTATATACTTGTTTTGCACCACTTGTAGTTTATGGATTTTTGGGAACTTCTAGACATCTTTCTGTTGGACCTGAAGCTGTAGTAAGTTTGATGACAGGTCAAACTTTAGGAAAAATTACAGCTGATGTTACACTTTATCCAGGTTCTTTTTTTTTTTTTTCCTTTCCTTTTCTTTTTTTTATTAAAAAAGTAATCAATGAATAATATTTAAATTAAATTAGAACTTGCACATACACTTGCTTTCTTTGTTGGAATTTTTACTTTTGTTGGAGGTCTATTTCGATTAGGATTCATGGATTCAATTCTTTCAAAAGCAATGGCAACAGGATTTGTTACTGCTGTAGCATTTGTGATTATGATCGAACAAGTTTTTTTTTTCAATTTAATAATGAAGCTTTTTGAAAAAAAATAACTAAATCAAAATCATATTATAGTTACCAGGATTATTAGGAATTACTGCTCATATAGATGAAGACGTATCAACAATAGAAAAGTTGATTCAAATATTTCAAAACATTGCCACAGCAAATTGGATTACATGTGTCCTTGGACTTGTTTCACTTGCATTACTCTTTATTTTCAATTCATTCTTGAAACCCAAATTTGCAAATAATCTTTTCTTCAAATATTTCCCATTCATTTTGGTAATTTTTTCTTAATTTTATTATTTTTTATTTATTTTAATTTCCTCTTTAACAAGATCTTAACAATCTTATTATTATCATTAGTTTTTGGTCATCTGTAATATTTTAATTACAATGTTTTTAAGATTAGATGAACAAGGTGTCGTTATTCTTGGTAAAATTGAAGGTTAATATTTTATTTATTCTTTCCCTTTCGTTTAGCTTTTCCATTTCAGAAGAGCCAAAAATAAATAAAATTAATAAATAAAAGGCGGATTCCAAACTCCTGCAAAATTCAGTTTCTTTCATACTGGAGATATGATTACCAACGCATTATTAATCTTTATTATTGGATTTATTGAATCAGTAGTTTGTGCTAAAAAGTTTGCTGATAAAAATGGTTATGAAATTTCAACAAATCGAGAATTGGTTTAATTTAATTTAATTTAATTTAATTTAATTTATTTCTTTATTTCTTTAATGTAATGAAACAAAAAGGTTGCTTTGGGAACAAGTAATATATTTGGAGGACTTTTTGGTGCATATCCAGCTTTTGGAGCTCTTTCAAGAACAAATTTAAATGATAATATTGGAGGAAGAACTCAAATTTCAAGTAATTCCTTTTTTTTCTTCAAAAATATTCATTTTTTTAAATAATAAACAATTAAAATAGGTTTGATCAGTGCTGTTGTAATTTCGTTCACAATTTTATTCTTATTACCAGCTTTTGAATATCTTCCAAAATGTATTATGGCAGCAGTTGTATTTTATGCTGGTTTTGGATTACTTGAATTAGATAACTTTGTTTTTTTGGTCAAAATTCGTGCTTATCTTGATATTTTCCTGTTCTTCTTTACTGCAATTTTAACTTTGGCTGTTAGTATTCAAGTTGGTCAGTTTTTCTAAATATATAAATCTTTTTTTTTTAAAAAAAAAAACCTTTTATTGAAAATTTTTGTTCAATAAAAAAAACGTAGGAGTCCTTGCTAGTATTGGAGTTTCCCTTGGACTTGTGGTCAAACAAGCAACTGGTCCAACTTTTAATGTCTTAGGAAAAGCTCCAGATGGAAAATATAAACCAATTGAGGTTTTCTTTTCTTTTTTTTGAAGAAAAAAAAAATCTTAACTTTTTTGAAAAAATTAGGATGGCATTGGAATCCAAACAATGGACGATGTTATCATTGTTAGATTTAAGGTAATATTTTAATTATAATATCTTATTTCTTGATTAATTTATTAATATTGATCTAATAGGATTCATTATTTTACGCCAAAATTGGATTTTTAAGAGATCGTTTAAGGAGGGTCGAAAAATATCGTACAACATTTGTTCACCCTTCTGAAGGTTTTGATCCTTTATTTAACTTTTTTTTTTTTCAAAAAAGGGACCTAAAACCTAATCATTATAATATTAGATTTTCATCACAAACCACTTGCTGCTGTTATATTTGATATTTCCAGAATGAGAACTTTAGATGCAACGTAAATATTCTTTCTTTCATGAAATTTAATTCAAACTTTCTTTCTTGATTTTCATATATATAGTGCATTAAAGTTACTATGTGAGATTACAAAAGCTTATATTCAAAAAGGAATCCGTGTTTGCTTTGTGAGATTATCAACTGAAAATAGGGGAGTGAGTTTTTCTTTTTCTTCTTCCTAATGCACTTTTATTAATAAAATAAATAAATCAAATGATAGAAATTCAAAAGATCTGGATTAATTGATTTAGTTGGTCAAGGAAACTTTTTTTCCAAGATTCAACATGCTGTTGATTCAATCTCAGCTGAAACTGGAAACAGATTGAGTGAATATATTCCTTATCAATAAATAAAATAATATTAATATTAGTAGATGAATTAATAAAGTAAAAAGAAAAAGAAAAAATTGGAAATTGGATTTGATTTTCTCCTTGTTGTTGTTGTTTACACTTTTTATCTTCCTTTATTTTCTATACCACATATTAACTGTATTTTGGCGTTTAATTTTTTTTTGTAATTGAAGCATTCCATAAAGTAATGCTTCAGCAGTTGGAGGACAACCAGGAACATAAATATCAACAGGAACAATTCGATCACATCCTCTTACAACAGCGTAACTATAATGATAATATCCTCCTCCGTTAGCACAACTTCCCATTGAAATGACCCATCTAGGTTCAGCCATTTGATCGTACACTTTTCTCAAAGCTGGGGCCATTTTATTTGTTAATGTTCCAGCAACAATCATAATATCTGATTGACGTGGTGTTGCTCTAAAGACAACTCCAAATCTATCTTGATCATAACGAGAAGCAGCCATATGCATCATTTCTACTGCACAACAAGCAAGACCGAAAGTCATTGGCCACATTGAACTCTATTTTTTTGAAAAAAAAATCCAACAAACAAATAAAATTAAATAAGTTTTGTTTCAATCCATTTTCTTTGAGAAAAAAACAAACTCTTCTAGCCCAATTTGCAATGGCATCCATTGTAGTAGTAACAACCTCTGTTCATTAATTTAGAAATTAAATGATAGAAAATAGAAAATAGAAATTTAAAATTTTACAAAAAAACTATTCAATAAATTAATTATGCAATAAATAAACAAACAAATAAATAATAGAATAATAATAGAACACATTATTTAAAAACAAAACCAAAATTGAAAATGATTTTACTTCTAACTTCTCATTTACTCTAAAAAAAAAAAAAAATACCAAAATATAAATTCTGTATAAATAATTAAAAATTCAATAAAACAAAAATAAAATAAAATATTGAAAATACAATAAAGAATAAAGTGAAAATAAAGTGAAATAAAGCTAACCTCCAGCACTTGTTTTAGTGACATTGAACCCGGCTTCCTTTGGGGCTGAGAGGGTGCTCAATAAGCGTCCATTCTTTTGAAACAAAACCAAAGCTGTTCTATTCACTTTTTTTATTCCAAAAGAATCAAAAATAAAAAAAGAATATTGGTTAATACAATAATTGATTAAGTTAAATCAAGTATTAAAATTAAGAAATAAAAATGATTATGCAAGGAAAAGAGGGAAGATGAAAGAGGGATGGAGGCACAAAGAGAGAAGCGCTTACTTATTGCGGCAAGGGTTTTTTTCTTATAAGTAAAATTGAATAAAATTGCGATTTTGAATCGATTTTTCAATTTTGAACATCGTTTTCCAATCGATTTTTCTACAAAAAATTGCGATTTTTTGGCGTTTTAATTATAAAAAATTTTATTATTTGTTTTGATTTCGGTTTTGCCACAAGTCTTTGATTCTTATCCTTCATCTTGTTATTTTGTAGAGATTGAAACGATTTCGTGTTTGAAAGAAGAAAGAATGAAAATATATATCAAAACTAATGAAGTGAATCAAAAAAAAAAAAAAAAAAAAAAAAAATTTTGAAAATGAAAGTGATATTTTATTTACCATATGAACAAAGAAAGGAAAAGTTGTAATCTTCTTTTTTTCTATTTACATGGAGTTCCTCGAATAAGTTTTCCCCAAGTTCCATCAGAGTTACAAAGGACAATGGGATCTCCAGTCTTCCCTCCAGTACATTTTCCATGAATGAGATTTCCTCCTCTTGATTCTGGCCATTGTGCACCAGCAAAGTTAGTTTTTGGACAATTATCTTTTGAAAGGGAAAAGAAAAAAAGCAAGTCAATAAAAGATTTACAATTCAAAAATAAAACAATTAAAAGAAAAAGAAAAAGAAAAAGTTACAAAGGCATCGACCAACAATAGGACTCCAACTTCCATCATGTAAACATCTTCGATAAGGTCCACCAAACCCTCCATTCAAACATGTTCCAGTAGCTGAGGCATAAGAATCTGATGTTGCATATCTTGCACCTTGTTCAACAACTTGAGAACATTGAATATCTATAATTTTTTTTTTATTATTTAAATAAATAAGTACGTGTTTGTTTATTCAGAAAAAAAAAAAAAATCAAACTATTAGAGCAAGTTGGTCCAGTAAAACCAGCAGCACAATGACAAACACCACCTGAATAAGTTGCTCCATTTTCACAAGGATATTGACATCCTAAGAGTGGTTCTTCACAAGTACTTCCAGTCCAGCAAGGTTCACAGAAACATTGAGTTCCTGAAGGACTAGGTCCACAAAATCCTCCATTTTTACATAAGTTCACATTACATGTTGTCTTTTTACCTAATATTTTATTTTATTTAATCAAGAAAAGAAAAAGAAAGATAAAAAAAAAAATGAAATACCATCAATGTTTATGAAATTATAATGAGCTTTGACTTCAGCATCAGAAAGTGGACGACAAAAGAGAGCAACATGATCAAGAACACCATAAAAGTCATAACCAAGGAATGCATATCCATTTTGGAATCTAAAAGGAGCAGGGAATCTAGCAGTTTGAATTGGTTCTCCATTAACATAAATAGTTAAAATATTCTTTGCTTTGGTGAATGCAATATGAGTAAGTTGATTTTGAGGAAGTGTACGAGGAGGTGTGAGAATTCTTTTAGCTCCATCAAATGTTGCTTCAAGTGAACCATTTTCTCTAAAATAAATAAAATGAAAGAAAATTAAATTAAATTAAATTGGAAAAAAGAAAAAGAAAAAAAGAAAATTTTACAAAAAGTGGAAATTTAAAGAACGAGAATCTGTAAGTCCTGTTTGAGTTAACATAATAATTGGAGATGAAGCAGGAACTGTATTTGATAAAAGAGCTTCAACAGTAAATGAATCAACAATTGAGACTCCTGAAAGTCGAGCAGTTAGAATATCAGGAGCAAAGAAGGTCAAAGCTCCATTAGCACCATCAAAAGGAACCGGATATTCAACAACATTAGTTGTGAATGAGTCTAAATTATTTCCATTTTGTGAAGAATCTCTTAGTTTGGCATCAGTATCAAATCTCCAATATCCACAAGGGTTACTTGCAAGAATTTGATCCAAGGTTTGACAATTGACTCCAATCCATTTTACAGGACAAGTACATTTATATCCACGATCATTATCAGCAGCATTACAAGTTCCACCATTTTGACAAGGATTTGGTGAACAACTTTGTTTTTGACAAGTGGGTCCAGTAAATCCAATAGGACAAGAACAAACATAACCATTTTCATTGGGAGCAGGTGCACAAGTACCACCATTTTGACATGGGTTTGGACTACAAGTATTAACTTGACACCGAGGTCCTTGAAAGCCATTTTGACAAGAGCAAGTATAACCAGAATCATCATCAGAAATGGTACAACTACCACCATTTAAACAAGGTTGAGATTGACAAACATCATTTTGACAAAAGCGTCCTGAGTAGCTTGAAGGACATTGACATTCAAATCCATTTGGTAAACCGATACAAGTACCACCATTAAGACAAGGTCTTGAACCACAGTAACTAACTTGACAAATTGGGCCACCAAATCCATTTGTACAACTACAAGTAAATCCATTTTCATTATCTGAATGACTACAAACTCCACCATTGCTACAAGGATTTGAATCACAAACATCAGTTTGACAATTGTTTCCAATGAAACCAGCTTTACATGAACATTGGAATCCTCCACTTTGATTTGGGTTAACTGAACAAGTTCCTCCATTTTTACAAGGATTATTTGAACAAGGATCATTTTGACAATTTTTTCCTGACCATCCTTCTTTACATGTACATTGATAACTACCACCTGAAATAGTACAAGTTCCTCCATTTTGACAAGGATTATTTGAACATGGGGTAACTTGACAAATACCTCCTGAAAAACCATCTGAGCAAGCACAAGTATATCCATTTGCATTATTAGCATGATTACAAGTACCACCATTTTGACAAGGACTAGGATCACATGAATCAACTTCACAATTAGTTCCAGAGAAACCAGTTGCACAAGTACAAGCTGCTCCATTTGCTGTCTTTTTACATGTACCACCATTTTGACATGGGTTTGGATCACAAGCATTGTTTTCACATTGTTGTCCACTAAATCCAGTTTTACAAGTACAAACATAACCATCATCATTATCAGCTGTTTCTTTACAAGAGCCACCATTTTGACAAGGGTTTGGATTACATCCAACTCCATAAATGATATTTTCATCAATTCTAAACACATAACGACCTTTCATTCCAATATTAGAATTGTTTGGGATTTCAACTGCTTGAGGAGTTCCAGAATAAGGGACATTGAAAAAGTGTACTCCATCACCAGAATCAAATCCTGCTTGTCCACTAAGCCAACGAATTCCATTAGCACGATAATTTAATACTGCAAATGAATGGTCTCCATTTGTTCCGATAACAACTTGAAAAGTATTTGGAACATTTTGCATCTTATATCTACCAACATCTTGCCAAGTTGCGATAAATCCTCGAATAGGGTCAAATGTTTTGAGTTTAATTGGATAAACAGCACGAACAGTATCTCTAAGTTGGTTCAAAGCAGTATCACCAGGTTTTAAGACTTGATAAAAGACATTGTTTCCAAATAAGATATATCCTCGAGTATCAACATCTCCCCAATAACCAGCAATTCTTGGAACACCAGATAAAGGAAACATATCAAAAGTAAAACGTGCATCAACATTATCGAATGATAAAAGTCCATTGTTATTAATATAAATTTGAGTATGATTAGCGCCATAATAAACAAAAGGAAGATTGTAGGGTCCAAAAGAAGCATCATCAACTTTTTCGATGATAGAATCACCAAAGTCTCTACCATAAGCAAAAAGTCGAGCTTTATTGGAAGGAAAAAAAAAAGGGATTGTTGAAAAAATGAAGAGAAAAGAATATATAAGAAAGAAGAAGAAAACAATCATAATAATAAAAAGAAAAAAAGAAAAAAAAAAAGAAAGAAAGAAAAAAAAAAAAAAAAAAAAAAAAAAAAAAAAAAAAAAAAAAAAAAAAAAAAAAAAAAAAAAAAAAAAAGAAAGAAAGAAAAAAAAAAGAGAAGAAAGAAAAGAAGAAAGAAAAAAAGAAAAAGAAGAAAAGAAAAAAAAGTATACAATCACACATATAACTTGGTCCAGGAGAAGTAACAACACAAGCAATACCAGCTGGACAAGGATTTGAAGAACAAGGACTAATTTGACAACGATTTCCACTAATTCCAGCAGGACAAGAACAAGTTGCAGATGTTGGAGAAGTTGCTGTACAGACTCCAGAATTCATACAATCAAGAGCAACACAAGGACTAACATCACATTTATCTCCAAACCAGTTATCATCACATTCACAAGTGAAGCCAGCACCAGTTGATTGACAAATACCATGACCACAAGGATTAGGTGAACAATTATCGAGTTGAATAATGTCAGGGTCAATTCTAAATGCCCATTGTCCAGGTTTCCCGATATTTGATTGAAATTCTAACAAGTTAACATAATTTGATTTGGAGTTAGGGAGTGGGAGGGCGGTGCCATCAAGATCTCCTTTATTAAAACCAACTAAGACTTTGTTATCATACCATTGAATTCCACCTGAAGGATAATTAAATACAGCGTAAGACATTGTTCCATCAGTACAAATAACAACTTGAAAAGTGTTTGGTTTAGCCTTAAATTGAAAGTTTCCAACTTTATACCATGTAGCAATTAATCCTTTTATTTTAAATTTAAAAGAAAAAGAAAAAGAAAGAATTAATCCAAAAATCTTCTTTGAAAGAAATGAAAAGAAAAAAGAAAAAAGAAAAAAGAGAAAGAAAAGAAAACGAAAAAGAAAATTTACCTCGAGTTGGTGTGAAAGTATTTTCAAAAGTATCACGAATAGTTTTGGTAACTTTGGTTAATGCACTATCACCAGTAGAAAGAATTCTGTATGAAATTCTGTTTCCATTTGCAATACGATCATCAGTATAAGTATCACCCCAAAAAACAGCAATAAATGGTCGACCAGGGAATGGGAAGTTTTGGTTATCAAGTGGGAAATAATTGTCACGTCCAAAGAAAGATAATCTTCCATTTGAATTCACAGCAATGGTTTGATATGTGTTACCATAATATGGGAAATTAGGGAGTTGAAGTTCGGGAGAAGATTGATCATCACCATAAGGAAAGACGGTATCACCTGCACTTGCACCATAAGGATAAAGGTCAGATATATCCAAACATGAAACTAAAGTTAATAAAAGTTGAAGTCCAAATAACAGCTTGAGCCTCATCATTGAAAATATAATTTAAAATTTAAAAAGTGATTGGTATATTTTTTCTTCTTCTCTACATTATAAAAGAAACAAAATAGAAAGAAATAAGGTTAGTTTCATTTTAATGAACAATGTATTGAACAAAATATTGAACGTCAATTACATGAATTGTTTGCATAAACAATTAAATATAAAATATAAAAATAAAATTATAAAATAATAATAAAATATTACGAAATTCCAATGACTAGCAGAGAAAGAGAAGAGTTAAGAGCTCACGATTCAAATGTGCAAAGCCTTCTTCAGTTGTAATTGAATAAGAATCTTGTATTGAAATACAAAATCTTGTCTTTATGAATTAACAATAAAGGTTTATAACAAACTATTTACAAAAAAAACAATTATAAGCTTTTTTAAAAAAAAAATAAAAAAATTTGTAAAAGAGAAAGAAAAAAAATATTTTACGTATTTATAACAAGTGAGGTTAAAAGGAAGCAATCAACATAAAGGGTGCCATTGTCAGAATGAAAGGAATCTCTCCATCAGTAAGTCCAATAAGCAAAGTATAACAAAAAAAACATTCCTGCGTGTCAAATCCTCACCGCAAACAACTCCCATTCAAGGCGCAACCTAATCAACTCAACTTTAAACTCCACCCATAACAAGCTCAATAAATGTCATTCATACATTTTGTCATTTGAGGTTTTTTCTTTTTTGTTGTTTTGTTCATAATTGAGACTTATATTGGCCCAATTATTAATTTTATAATTGGGGGATTGTAATTGAAAAATGATTTCTGAAGTTTGTTTTTTTGGAATTTTTTGGTGTTTTTTTTTTTTTTTTTGATTTTTTTGTTTTTTTTTTTTTTTTTTTGATTTTTTACTTTGACTTTTGTTTCAAACAACTCCTTCGATGCATCGATTGATTGTTTGATTGATTGATACTTTTTTCTAATTCATTTCTTGATTTCTTGATTTCTTGATTTTCTTTTATTTTTGTATTCAATCATTCATTATTAATTGGTTTTATGTTTCCCCTTTAACAAAAGTTGAAAAAATTTCATTTCTATTCACTTTATTCTGATCATTTCTTGTTTCTTACTTCCCATTTCATTTTATTTCTCGTTCTTTACTTTGATTATTGAGTTCAATACATACTTTTTAATGATTCAATTAGTTCAATTGTTTTCCACAATCCTTTTCAAAAAGAAGAAGTTTGGTTTCAAACAAAAATTTAGGGTGACATCATTGCTGAGAAAAAAACAAAAACGCAAACATAAAAACAAAAGCTCAAGGTTTTTGAAAAATAAAGTTTGACTTTATAAGATCTTCTCACACTTTTCAATGTTAGAAAATATTCAATTCTAAATTTGATATTTGATGGACTCAATTATTTTTTCTCATTCCATTTTTTTTTATTCATTTTTTTTTTTTTTTTATTGTTTTTTCTTTTCTTTTTTTTTGAATTCAAAGACTTCTTTTTCTTTTTGTTGATTCGAATGAAAAGGAAAAAGTAAGAAATGAAAAGACTCTTTTTGAATGATTCATTGAATAAAACAACGAGAAGACTTTCAATTTGATTCAGTTTCATTTTTCATTTTCTTTTTCTGATTTTCTCCTGGATTTTTCGAAAATATATTGCAATTTTCTGGTATTTTGTTTATTTTTCAATTCCAAAAGAAAAAGAATTGGAAAAGAAAGAAAGAAATTAAAGTTTCATTGTATTCCATTTCTTGAAAAAAAAACATGGCAAATGACAAAAATGGCGGAATTTTTTTTTTTTCTTCTTCTTCAATTCAAACTTTCAAACCTTTCCTTCATTAATTTACCTTTCAAATTGGCACCCATTTCCAAAAACAACCTCATTTTCATTACTTATTTTGACTCTTAGCTTCATTTTGGTGTATTTTATGAAAAAATTGATGAAGGAATGGATGAATGAATGAAATGTGGAAAATGGAATCAATGAATGATTTTTGACATCTTCCAATATTTTTATATCTATGTCCTTCATAATTAAAATGAGGAAGAATATTATCTATTTAAACAAGCTTGATTGATTATTAATTTAATAAAACTACAACTTCAATCATTTGAATTCAAAAACCTCAATTTATTGTCCCTAATTATCATATCATACTAACTAATTAATCTTTTCATTTCTTTCACTTCATTTTTAGGTTGGATATCCCAAACCAACTCATTCAAACTTCAAAATTAAGTACAAATGAGATTCAAACGTCTCAGTGTTATATTTCTTCAAATCACATTTGTGATATTCATTATTTCAATTATCTCTCAATTTACTGCAACTAAAGCTGATGAATATATTAAATATAATCCTTACTTAATGAGGATATACCCTTGGGTCTCTTCTCAAATTGCTCCTTTGATGTTTTTAGCATCTTGTCTTCATTTTTTAGTCTTATCATACTTGGGATGGAAAGTTTATTTTGTCCCTTTACATCTTCTCTTTTGGTTCTTAATTAAATCAATTTATAACAAATTTCTACTTGGAATCGTCTCAACTTCTCTTCTCTTCCTTGTATTTGATGTCATCTCTTACTATAAACCTGAATACTTTCGAAAGTTATTAGTTGTTAAAATCATTTTAAGTTTAGTTTTTATCTCAAGTTTTGGATATAAACTTTTTATTGTAAATGAACCAGTTGTATATAATCCAATTTTGAATAGAATTCCAACTTCTTTATGTGATAGTGAACCATCTGATGAAATTTTTGAACAATTTTGGAAAAATTATTCGGATTATCACAAACAAACTCTTTATAATATTCAAAATTCAGTAACACCAATGGATTCATCAAGATTTCTTGTTTTTCATTCTATGGATGCTGGACTTGGAAATAATTTACTTGGTTTAGTCTCTGCATTTATCTTAGCTGTTGCAACAAATCGAATTTTTCTTGTTAATTGGGATCTTTTAAATTGTAATATTGATTTACTTTTTATAAATCCAGATTTTGCCTGGCATTTTGGATATTTTGGATATCATGCCCCAAATAAAATGGAATTTGATAAAGAATGGGATAATAGACAAACGATATGGTATCCTTATTGTAGACTTTGTCCTTTTCGTTCTAGATCAGAATCTGGAGGTGCTTATGATAATTTACTTTGTTTAGAAGATTTTGGAATCAATGAAAATAAGACTTTTCTTGAAGTTGTGAGTTCAATGTATTTTGGAACAGTTGTTGCTCATAACCCATATTTTCGAGATATAATTTGTAAAAATGTTGGAAATGATGTATTCGGAAGAATATCAAGAAAATTATTAAGATTGAGTCCTCATTTACATGATGAAGTATCTAAATTTTCTGAAAAACATTTTAAAACAGCTGAAAAGGTAGTTTTTTTATATTTGAAAAGAAATAAAACAAAAAAAGAGAAAAAGAAAAGAAAGAAAAAGAAAAACCAAAAAATAAAATAAAATAAAATAAAATAAATAAAATAAAATAAATAAATTGAAAAGGTAATAGGAATTCAAATGAGAAGAACTGAAGGAAATTCAATTGGAGCTGAACAAGAAGAAACTTTTTGGAGATGTGCTCAACAACTAAGCTTTTCAGATCCTAATGTCAATCAAACAAATGTCAAATGGTTTCTTGCTACAGACTATCTTCCAACAAGAAAAAAACTTTCAGATTTATATGGACCAAACTTATTATTTTATAACGAAACTTTCCCATCTTCTAATGATAATACATTTATTGATGGATTAAATATTGTTGATCGATCAAGTTGTCAAGGTTTAATGGGAGCTATAATAGATATGTACTTGGTAGGAATGGGAAATGAAATTATTATTTCTCCTTATTCAACATTTGGATATCTTGCTCATGCTAGAACCTCTCTTATTCCTCACATTGTAACAAGAAAAGATCATTGTGTTAAATTATTATCTTCTCAACCTTGTTTTCAATATTGGATGGGAGTGATGGCAACTCCATGTTTTAAACCTGAAATGTATACTGTTGAAATGTTAAATCAACATGATTGTTGGTTTTAATCCATATGATTATTGTATTCTTTTTTTTTTTTTAGAAATAATAGACTGTAAATAAGTGAAATAAAATAGAAGACAAGAGAAAAATAATAATTGAAACTTTATTTGAATCTAATCAACTCTTTTTTTCATTGGAATTGCTTTAGTATATCCAACTCTGATATGTGACATCGCATAGAGATTTTCAAGTCCTGTCCATGAATTATAAAGTAAGAGAAGAGGAACAACAACCCATAATCCATTGAAGAACCATAAGTAAAGGAAATGTAAAAGAGGTTGATCAATTCCAGCAAGGTTAACACTTCCACTAAGCCATTCAGGACAAAATGTCATCCATCCTAATAGTTTTTTTAACATTTTTAACATTTGAAGAGAGTAGAAAAGAGTAAAGAGTAAAGAGTAAAGAAAAAAGAAAGAATAAAGAAACTAGGAAAGAAAAAAAAAAGAAAAGAAAGAAAAAAAAAAACAAAAAAAAAAAAAAAGAAATGAAATGAAATGAAGGAAAATACCTCCATAAAGTTCACAAACACAAAGGAAGATTTGAACAAAGTGACGATAATGTTTATGGGAAAGAATAGCGTAGAATAAAACGATGCACAAAAAGGTATCAAGGAAAACAGTCAAAATTTCTAATGAAACAACGGTTGGATCTGAAACTCCCCATCTGATATCAGCTTTTGTGTATTCTTTCCCTATTTTTTTAAAAAAAAAGAATGGAGTTTAAAAACAAAATAATAATAATTGAAAAGAAAGGGAAATGAGGAAATGGAAATGAAAAAAAAAATACAAAGTTCAGAAAGGAATCCATCTGAAGTATTAACGGTACCATAAATTGAATGATAAACAAAAGCTCCTTCCATAATAGCATGAGTTAATGCATCATATATTAACCAACCACAAATATATTGGTCGATCTTTGAGATTGTATTTGGGGCATAGAATCTAAAGTTTGTTATAAATAAATATTGAATTAATTAATTCGTTATTGTTTAATTGTTATTGTTTACAAAAAAAAAAAAAAAAAAAAAAAAAAAAAAAAAAAAAAAAAAACATACAACACCCATCCAAGTGAAACAACCAAAAACAAAGCAACAACTCCTAAGCTAGTCACCAAAGGTTGAAACTCTGTTGGGATCTCAAGAAAGTCTGTTAAAAAGTCCAATTTTGGTTCTTCCATATCGAATAAAAGTGAAAACGGGTTCGGTAGTAGATCTTCTTCTGTGGCGTTGCAAGTCTCTAAAGGGTTACAATTTCCTTCTTCTTCTTTTACCTTTTGATTTGGTGGTGTTTTAACTGAGTTGGGAGGTTCAACTACTATTTAATTATTGAATAAAAATTAAAAATTTTATTGATGAATTATTGAAAAATTAGAAAATTTTAGAGAAAAATATAAGGAAAAAAAAGTGACGGTTAGAAAAAGAAAAAAAAACCGCCCAAAAAATTTTGGCGGGAAATTCAAATTCAAATTCAAAAATCTTTCATTTTTCAACACTTTTTGAATTCAATAACTTTAAATTGATTAGTGTTAAAGAATGGAATGTAAAGTTGAGAAAAATGATTTTTTTAAAAAAATTTTTTTGGTTTTTTTTTTTTGTTGTGGATGATAAAATAAATGAAAATGAAAGTTTTTTTTGAAAAAAAAAAATCTAACCAACTCCAACATGAATTTCAGGACATGGACCAGGTGAAAGGATATCAATTGTTGTTCCTTTTTGACAAGATGCAAGCTCAAGGAGGCATTTATTTGAATAAGTTTCACCATCAGATCCACAAACTGGTTTATATTCTTTTGCACAAACGATATTACAAACAGCTAATTTTATTTTTATTTTTTAAAAAAATCAATTTGATAAGAAGAAATAATAAAATAATACGTTGACATTTTCCTTCGCTATGAACAACAATTGGATGTTTCGTTACACAAGCAGCTTCTTTGAGATGACAAACATTTAAGTAAGTAATTCCATTAGAACCACAAACTGGTGCAGGATTAGTATCACAATTAAATTTACAATTTGCTATTGATTAAAAAGAAAATTACAAGATTTTGAAGAAAAAGAAGAGAAAAAGAAAAGAAAGAAAGAAAAAAATTACGTTGACATTCTCCTTCATAAAGAACATGAATTGGAGAAATTGTTTCACATGAAGCTAATTGAAGATGACAATCATTTGGATAAGTAATTCCATCCGTTCCACAAACTGGTAAATAATGTTCACTACAAGCAAAATCGCAATGTTCTTTTGATACAAAAGTGATAATAAGTCAACAATAAGAAAAATCATCAAAAGAAAAAGAAAAGAAATAATTGATCAATAATTATGACGAGTACATTCTCCTTCATGACGGAGTGTAATAGGAAATTTGGATCGACAAGAAGCTCTTTTGAGATGACAAATATTTGTATATGTATTTCCATCAGATCCACAAACAAGTTGAAGATCATCTGGACAATCTTCATCACAAACAGGTTCTAATTTTTTTTTTCGATGTTTTTTTTTTCTTTCAAAAATTTAAAATTATTGATAAATTGAAACATTAAATACCTTGACAAGAACCCTCATGTTGGACATTGATAGTGATTTTTTGTTGACATGCAGCAAGTCTAAGTTGACATTCATTTGAATAAGTGATACCATTTGAACCACAAACAGGATCATGTTCTCCTGTACATTCAATCTGACAAACAACTAGAAGAGAGAATTAAAGAATCAATATAATGTTGAAACAACCAAAAGAATTTGTTGAATGGTTGAATAACAAAATAAAATATTGTTTCAAAACCTTCACATTCGCCATTATATTTTACAGTAATTGGGATTTCTTTTTGATGAGAAATTAGTTTCATTTGACATTCATTTGGATAAGTAACACCATCAGATCCACAAACTGGGTTATATTCAGTCGTACAAACTTCTTTAGGTTCTACTCATTTTTGATTTTGATTTTTAATTTTTTGTTTGATTTCTTTGAAATAAAATAAGAATAAAACCTTTTCCAGAAACTGGTAGATAATAAACAGAGAATAGAAGAGTTAGAATAAAGAACAGATTCATCCTATTCAAAAAGAGATATTTAGTTCAAACAAAATTCAACTCTAGAAATCACAACAAATCGACAATTTTTTTTACTGCCAAATTTTTTTTTTTAATAAAAAAAATCTCTGATCTATTTCAAATTGAATAAAGAAATAAATAAATTTACTTTTGAATCAAATATCCTTTGAATTGAGATTCAAAAGTGTGAGTGAATTGCTTGGAATGCAACTTTAAATTTTGTCTTTGGAATTCGCTGGACAAAGCTTTGAAAAAAAAAAAAATTTTTGAAAAAAAAAGGTTGACTCATTCAAATTTTGATCAACTTCCTATTACAACTCCAAAATAGTTTGACTAAAAAATTTTTCTTTTTCAATTTCATGTCTTGCCCATGAAATTGAGGAATCAGGAACTTTTGTCAAAAGTTCAGCTTGTCTCAAAACTAAACCATGAGTTAAAGTGGCAGCAACTCTGGATCGATCAGGAAGATTTTGAAGGTATCTCTCCGCAAAATTTTTAATATTTGTTTCGTACATTTCAACTTTGCTTTCACTATCTTTAACTTCACCAAAATGTCTTTTAAATAAAGCTTGTAGACAAGGTCCAACACAACCTCCAGAATGGGCTTTGATAATGTTTTCCATTCGTCAAATAAACTTTGAAAAGAAAAATCACACAATACAAAAATTGCTTCGAAAAAAAAAAAATTGAGAGCGATTGAATTGATTGATTGAGTTTGAGTTTATGTTTATGTATTTTAGTCCAAGATCCATTTTTCAAAGATCTCTTTTTCTTTATGGAAGATAAAAATAGTTATCTGAATATAAAACAATTAATGAAAATATTTCACAAGCATCAAGATCTATTTTTCCAAGTTCTTTTCTTAATAAAAATTGAGTAGCTTCTTTGTTGGCCATAAATTGTTCTATGAGATCAGCTATATCTTTACAGTTTTGTCTTCTCTGTTCAAAATCAATTATTGTAGGATTTGGGGCTGAGGTTGAAAAATTTTTCGCAATCTCATATCCAGTTTGTCTAATATACTTATGTTTTATAGAAAGGTCCATTTCTCTCTCTGATGCTAAGAATAACTTGACCAATTCAAGATGTCCACTTTGACAAGCTTGATGAAATACTGTTGATCCAGTAAACATCAAGGCATTAGGATCAATTCTTGGAGAAGCTAAGAACAATTTAATGAGTTCTTGATTTTGATGTTGACAAGCTAAATAAAATGGTGTCAAGTGATTTGTTGCTCTATTTACATCCACTCTGGGATCATTTAACAATAATTTTACAATTTTTGGGTGCTTTTTTTGAGTGGCAATATAAATAGGAGTTGCTCCATTCTTTGTTGATTTATTAACATCAATTGATGGTTCTTTTAGTAATCTTTCCAAGATTTGAACTCCTCCTTCCCAACAAGCAACACAAAATGGAGTAAATCCAACACTATCAGGTAAATTGGGATCCATTTTTGGGTTTGTTAATAATAACTCCACCACATCTAAATTTCCATGTCTACAAGCAACATAAAATGGAGTTGGTCCACGATTTGATGCTTGATTGACTTCAATCTTTGGATTTGAAAGTAATAATTTTACAACTTCTAAATTTCCTTTTTGACAAGCAGTATATAGAGGACTTGTCCCACTTTTTGTCCATGTATGAATATCCACTCTTTCATTATTATACAACATTTTAACAATTTCCAAATTATTTTTATCACATGCAACAAAAAATGGGGTATATCCATCACATGTTTGTTGATTCACATCAACTCTTGGATCAAGAAGAAGTGTTGTAACAACTTGAACTTTATTCTCTCTACACGCAAGATAAAATGGAGTAATTCCATCCCAAAAACTATACATCATATCAACTTTAGGATGAGATGAGATAACCTCAACCATTCTTAAATTCCCAGATGAACAACTAACAGTTAACATTTCATTAATTTCTACTCCTTTAACTTCTGTAAAATATTCAACAACCTTCTCCTCATTTCCACTCTCTTCACAACAAACTAAGACAAACTCTCCTAATCCTCGCTCCATTTCAGTTAACTCATTTCCTTTGAGTTCATTAAACAATCTCACAATTCGATTTCTTGAATAAAAACAAGCAAATAAGAATGATTTGATTCCATTAACTTGACTCGTTAACTGAATATCTATCTTCTCATGACCTAACAATAACCTCACAACATCTTCCCAGTTCTCTCTTGCACCTAAATGAAGTGGAGTGAATCCATCTTTATTCAATGCATTAACTTCAATCCTTGGGTCATTTAATAGTAATTTTACAATTTCAGTGTATCCTTTCCAACTAGCTAAGAGTAATGCATTCTCTATATTCTCAGAGTCAAACTTATTGATATCAAGTTCTTGGTCTTCAAGGAAAGTAAGGACTTTGTTAAGGTCTCCATTCTCTGTTGCTTTTCGAAACTCGTCTTCTTTCATTTTTCTTTATAATATTAGTTTTTTTTTAGAAATCTTTGAATTAGTTAATTTCAAAGACTGAGCACAATCACAATGTTCTAAAGCTGCTGTAATGGATAGGTTTGTATGTTTTAAGTTTTTTTTTTTTTCTGAAAGGTTTGGCTGACTTAATTTTTTGAAATAAGAGTATAGCAAACACAATTAATTGTAATTCTTTTGTTATTGTTGTTGGACAATTTTTGTTTTTGTTTTTTTAAAGATAGATGGATGAGTTTCAAATAGTTTCAAGTGGGATCTTAAGATTATTCATCAAGAATCTGAATCTGGAGTTGAAGGAACTTCTTATAAAAAAAAAAAAAAAAAAAAAATTAAAAAAAAAAAAAAAATTCAAAGATAGAAATGTGATCTATTAGAACTTGAGTGACAAAGGATAACAATTATATCTATTGAATGAAATGAAATGAAATGAAAGAAAATTGAGATTAGAATTATTATTTTGAAATTAAAAATGAAGAAATAAAATAAAAACCTTTAGGCGTGGAGTTGTTCAGTGTGAAGAACTTCCTTAACAGAATGATGATGAGGTGGTTCTGGTACTCTTTGGCTTTTGATGGCTTTAAATCTTCTGTTCTCTCTGACTCCCCAGATAAGACCAACAAATAAAGCTCCCCAACGAGAAAACTATAGATTTTTTGAAAAAAGAATCAATTAGTCTTATTTCTACATTTTTTATTTTGTTAGAAGACTTTTTGAATTGAATTAAATTGAAAATATTGGTAAGAAAAGTGAAAAATAAAAAAATGAAGAATGAAAAATGAAAATAGAACAAAGAATTAATAGTATTCTCATTTTTCTTTGTTAACTACTTTCTTCTTCACAAATTTAAAAGTACAATATACATATTGTTTTCAAAGAATTAAAAATACAAAATACAAAAAATTAAAATTAAAACAAAAAAATTGAAAATTAAGAAAAAAATTTATAATTAATAATTAAAACTAATAGTAAAAATTGTCAAATTTTTTCTTTTTTTGTGGAAAAAAAAAAAAGTAAATGATCAAAATTCAACCAATTTTTTTTTAAAAAAAAGGACAAAAATAGCAAATAACAAATAACAAAAAATCAATCATATTCTGATTGCAATCTAAGTATGATTTCATTTAATATTAATCGTTCATTAAATAAAGAAAAGTCTTTAATAATTTAAGAAGGAGCAATGTGGAAAATCACTTACACGGACAAGCGCAGAAGCCATGTTTTTTATTTTCTAATTTTGAAAAAAAAACATGGTGGAAAAATAAAAAACAAACAAAACAATAAAATACCGTTATTTTTTTTTTTTTTTTTTTTTTCTCAAATTCTCAAATTTATCATCTTTCTATCTATCCAATATCATTCTCGCTTTTTAAACTCTTTTCTTGTTTTGTTTCCAACTCTTTATATTCATAATTTCATTTACATTATTTCAATTTTTTTTTTAAACAATTCAATTTTTGGTTTTTTGAAATTTTTGGTTTTTGAAATTTTGAAACAATCCTTCCAACATTTCGACACTTTTAACGCTTTTGATAACTACTTTTGTTTTTTTTTATAATAAACCTCACCAAACAATAAGAGAACTTTAAAATTTAAACAAAAACTTAATTGATGGTTTTCGAGAGATCTTTTCAATAGTTTTTATTTTTGTAGTTTTAGTTTATTTTATTTATTGGCGAGTTTAAAATTTAAAGTTTTTGAGAGGAAATTAATATTTGTCTTGGAAAGAATAAAAAATGTCTTGGATTCAACAAACAAAGAATAATTGTGAGAACTTGTGTCAAGAGAAAGTTCAAGAGTTTCAAATTCAGTATGTTGAAGGTGTGGATTGGTTACACCAATATTATCATAACGTTTCACAGTCCCTAAAAAAGTAATCTCTTTTTTATTTCTTAAATTCTTTATTATCCTTCATTATTTTCAAAAAAAAAAAAAAAAAAAAAAAACAATTGAAATTTTATAGTCAAGAAGATTTATCTAGTACACTTCTTCGTAATGGAGCCTCAAAAAGAAAAAGAATGGTCAAGGAACAAGAACCCGAAGTTGAAAATGGAAAGAAAACTAGAGGAAGAAAGAAGTTTGTTTTCTTTTTTCTTGTTCTTCCTTATTTATTTCAAAAAAAAAAAAAACATTAAATGATTCAATTTTTTTAGAATATCAAGATCTCCTTTCAAGGAAGTTTCAAATGTAAAAACGACTAGGGAAAAAAGGCTGCAAGAAAGAGAAAAAGAAAAAGAGGAGAAGGAAAAGGAAGAAAGAGAAAGAGAAGAAAAAGAGGAGAAAGAAAGAAAAAGACAAGAAGCTGAAAGGTTAAAAGAAGAGAAACTAGAAAAAGAAAGACTAGAAAAGGAACGACTAGAAAATGAAAGACTAGAGAAAGAACGATTAGAAAAAGAGCGTCTAGAGAGAGAAAGATTTGAAAGAGAAGAAAATGAAAGGTTAGAGAAGGAAAGACTTGAACAATTAGAAAGAGAAAGATTAGAAAGAGAAATACAAGAAAAAGAAAGACTTGAACAAGAAAGATTATTACTGCAACAACAACAAAAACGAGAAAAAGAAAAAAGAGAAGCTGAAAGACTTGAACAAGAACGACTAGAGAAAGAAAGATTTGAAAGGGAAAGATTAGAATTTGAAAGACTTGAACAAGAGAGGTTAGATAGAGAAAGACAAGAAAAAGCACGATTAGAAAAAGAGAAGTTAGAAAAAGAAAGACAAGAACAAGAAAGAAGAGAACAAGAACGGAGAGAAAAGGAACTCTTAAGGCAGCAAAAAGAATTAGAACTTCAAAAAAAGAGAGAAAGACAAAAAGAGCTACAACTTCAAATTGAAGCCCAAAAGAAAAGAGAAAGAGAAAGAGAACAGGAGAGAGCAAGATTACTTGAACAAGAATCAGAGAGAGAAAAAGAAGAAGAAGAAGAAAGAAAAAGGTTAATAGAAGCTGAAAAGGAAAAAGAAAGAAAAAGACAAATAGAGATTGAAAAGGAAAAGGAACGAGAAAAGGAAAGACAAAAAGAAAGAGAAAGAAAAGAAAAGGAAGAAAGAGAAGAAAGGGAAAGGTTAGAAAGAGAAAGATTAGATCAATTAGAAAGAGAAGAAAGAGAAAGATTAGAAAGAGAAGAGCAAGAGAGAGAAAGAGAGAGATTAGAAAGATTAGAAAAGGAAAGAGAAATTGAGAAAGAAAGAGAAGAAAAGTTAAGAAAAGAATTGGAAAAGGCATCAGAATTAACTAGGGTACAAGTACAAGTCCAAGTTGAGAAAGGTGAAGATCTTTTTCTTTTTCTTTTCTTTCTTTTTTCTTTTTTTTTAAAAAATTAATCAATGAATCAATGAAATAAAATAGAAAAAGAGCCAGCAACACCAATGAATTATAATATTGTCGAATATACTGAAGAGTAATTTTATTTCTTTTCTTTTCTTTCCTTTTTCTTTTTTTCTTTTCTTTTCTTTTTTGTTTTGTTTTGTTTTGTTTTTTATTCTCGTTTTCTTTTATTCTAATCAATTAATTTTCAATAGTGATTCTGATGATGAAGATTATCCACGACAACCAGTCCCAGATTGGGCTCAAAGAGAAGCTTTAATGAAAGCACTTCAAATGCAACTTCAATCACCTCGTACTGTTTTTGGTGAAATCCCTCCATATAATAAAAAAGGTTCTTTCTTTTTTTTTTTGAAATGTTTCTAACAATTTAAACTAATATCAAAATCAAATAAAAATAATAGAAATATTTGGTGGCAGCCTCCCAAATTAATTGTATTAATTGTTAACATTAAAAGAAATTATTCTATTCCCTTTCTTTTCTTTTTTTCTTTTCTTTTTTTCTTTTCTTTTTTTTTTTTGT
>Ga0209960_1001801_pt1 | contig 25156 bp, 21 predicted proteins | sample ThiBiot_500_plan_2_FD_183947 | JGI IMG/M metagenome (GOLD analysis project Ga0209960, IMG submission 183947) | Wastewater bioreactor microbial communities from Cape Town, South Africa - Thiocy_expt_500_plan (SPAdes) | ecosystem: Engineered > Bioreactor > Thiocyanate-remediating >...
TATATTAGGGTTCTTAAAAAATTATGATGCCGAACGAAAGTTAGTAATGTTTTTTTATTAATGATATTAGGGCACTAGAAGCTTCAATTATGGAAGGTTTCAGCTTGGCCGGAAATACTTTTGTATAAGGTGGGAGATTACCGGTGGAACTACCCATTTTAGATGATATATTTTTCTATTTCTCTTATTCTAATTTTTTTGAGGTTTAGAAAGAATTCATTCACAACTTTCGTTGAAAAGCATAGAACTTGAATATAATAGACGAATATGGGCAAGCGTTTGTTTTAGAAAATTTATCTGAAATGCCATTGGTTTAGTCGTAGTTATAGCTTGAATTATTTGCTCCAATGAATTCACTATCATTACTGAAGCTGATATTCATTATATTTTTATTTATCTCTGTATTAAGTATATTTATTCCCTGTGAAAATTCACTTTCTATAAAACAACACCAAATAAGATCTTCCAATTGGAATATCTGCCAAGAAAACCCATTTCTCCAAGGATACTCAAAGGAAATCATTGATAACTATGAATCTAAATGGCATCAATGGTATCAAAGTCAATTTACTCGAACATTTGATTTTCTTCGTAAATATGCGCAATCGCCAAGTGAAATAGTTGGTCAGTTTCCTGATATGATCTACCCGTCTGTACCATTTTTATCCTGTCCATACAATCGAAATAAATTAAAACGTTATTGATTTTCTCTTGGAACAGGAAAACTACTTTGTGGCTTAGAGATTTTATTTGAAAAGGACAACTGCACTATATTCAGTTTAGGGTCAAATAATGAATTTGAATTTGAGAATAGTCTTCTATCTCAGACGTCATGCTACATTCACACATTTGACTGTACAAGTCTACCACCTAAGCAAACCCATCAACGATTAAAATTCTATTCGATTTGTCTCGGTGAAAAATCTCTACTGCAAAATTATATATATCCTCAATCAGGAAAAAAATCGGATGTTTCAAATCGTACGTATATGTCTTATGATCGATTACTGGAAGTAACAAATCGTCGAAATGTTCATGTTTTGAAAATGGATATTGAAGGTGGTGAATATTCTGTATTTGCTGATTTATTGAAAAATCCTACTAGAATAGATTTACCTTTTCAAATATCGTTTGAATCACATTGGTGGAACAAAGATATTTATCATGGAATACTACATATATCATTATTCACACAACTATGGAGAAGTGGTTATCGTCTGCTACAATACGAGTTAAATCCAGGAGATCCAGCATGTGCAGAATGGACCTTTTTACGTGTATTCTGTTAAAAATGGAGAACTAGTTCTATGACTATGAGTTTCAACCTGGGTTGCCAAACCAAAATTTTAAATAAAAATCAGAATTTTAACAGGAGATTTTTCTCCAAAACAGGAATAAAATCAGGACTTTTTGTATGAACCATTCTCACCCTCAGCACCCTTAGAATTCAAATAAAATTGCTGATTTTATTTCAAAAAAATTATGATATACTTTATAAATCGCAAAAGAAAACTTACTGATTTTTCTCTTGGCGTTTGAAAAAAGTCTCCTGATAAAACCCTGTTTTTTTTATCGAAAACTACTAATTTTGAAATTTTCGATTAGACCACCTTGATTTTCTGTCGTCTCTAAGCATTTCAGAAGTTTTGAAAAACGAAGCTGTGTGTAAGGACAATAAAAGTGTTCTGTAGAGACAAAATAGATAATTGACTGACACTTCAGTCACAAGAAACTGGGCTTTTTTAAAACTATAGGCAAAATTTTCTCAGGCATATATTTTTCTGATGGCATTAATCGATGCCGAACTTGAGTCGAATGTAGATGCCATATTCGAACCGATTTACATACGTTTCTAACAGTGTAATTGTCTTTTAGTAGCGCAAAAATGATTTTCATCTCGGCGTGCCAAGTCCCTAATTCGAATGGAACTTGTTCGATCACCGAAATAGGAATTGGTGGAATGATTAAAAGAGCATCATGACTTCCAAGATATGCTTCATCAGAGCATTGCGAGCCAAAAATACTAATATAAGGATCAACTTCATAGCGAGAGAGATAATACGCCGTTTTTTTATCAACAACATGCATCTTACTGAGTAAGAATAATGAAGGATCAAAAAAAATATCCAAGTTAATAATGACAGCATAACCGTTTTTCACTAAGTGATTCGAATATAAAAGTGCTTCTGAGATCGTTAATCGGTCAGTTTTTGATTCATTCAAATAGTGAACTATCCCTTTTTTTCGTAATGCATCGAACGGAAACTGAGTATCTATCTGAACATCTTCCCATATGGTAGTTTTTTTATTTTTAGGTTGAAGAAAATAAATTTTAGATATTGCTTGATTAATTAAATTTATATGTAACACTGACACTAGCTCTTGTCTTCGGTGTATATTATCTTCGTGATACCACTGAGTGAGTAGATGAATAGGTTGTGATGATTGTCTATATTTTGAATTGTGTTTACTTTTGACATCGTGTTTCATTTGATATGACGTCCAATTTATGATCTTCAACAAGTCTTGTACCGTGTATTGTTTATCGCTTTTTCGAAAGGCAAGACGAACATCTGCGGGCATAAAGTCTGGTTCACCTTATAACATAATAACACGATATTATACTATTGCGATTATAAACACTCACCGTTCTTCCATTGATTAAACGTTTGGGTTATAAGTTTGAGGGACATAAATAATACACTTAAAAAAATGACTACATATATGAATCGTTTCCGTCTCCAATATTGGATTCTCAACCAAAAGTATTTGCAATGCCATAGTATATGCATAAAAAACTTTATCTAAATACCCTATAAAAATTAGAGTGCGCCAGCACTCTTAAAAAATAAATGGGGAATCATCGGATTGAAATCTAATTGTTATGTATGCTTCAAAAAGTCAACCCTACATATGTAGGCAGTGATGACGAGGTAAAAAGGTGAAGAAGGGTGTTAGAAAGATCATGGAGGGGAGGCGAAGGCGTCGAAGGGCGTTTGAGAGATAAGGATGAAGAGAATAGAGTGAACGTGTTGAGCGATGGCTGTCAGGAAAAGAGATGTTTCAACACTTGATGTTAATCTCTGTTTGTACTTCCGCTATGTTGTAGAGCCTAATTTACAAAGTGATCGTTGTATTATAAGAAAGTGCATATTTACTATGCAGAAAAAATGTGAGAATATGAGTTTTTTTACTTTGTAAGAAATACGAGAAGGACAAACTTTTGAAAGGAGCATATTTTTCATTATATTTGACATCATACGAAAGCCCATGAAGAGTTTTATCTAGTATGAGAAAATCATATTGATTCCATGAGAAAAACTTGCAATTTACTCCGATATTATGTCCAAATTGACAAAGTTTTGGTAGTATTGAAAATGTGTGGTACGGAAAAATTTTCACCATTATATATCTATCTATACTATCTAGTATCATTTTGTAGCTCGTGAAATTTTCTATCGAATGACGTATAATAGTATGGGTTTTGCCGCAGCTACGAGAAAGTATTAGGTTAAAGAACTCTGCTAATTACCACGGTCTCTATAAAACCATAGGAAAAGTGATGTTTCGAGCGGAAAATTAGGAAATCTTTGGCGGATCAGGTCCACTATCGAATTCGACCGAGATATATCTGAGACTAAACTCTGGAAAATTTCATGGCAATCGGAACATCCGTCCGAAAATTATCGTGTAAACGAACGAGTGAACACACTAACCGACATTCTATAGTGTATTCTTTTCCTTTGAGTACACAAAAACTGACAGGTTTTGAAAAACAATTTCTTTCGCAGGCGATGAAGTGCGAGAAATAAGGATCGTTTCAAATCTTTGAAAAATCTGATCACAAGTTCAGTTTCTGCACATTTGATAATGTGTGAACAGACTTCACGCCTAATCGTGTGTTTCTTACCTGTGACTCCAGTGTTGTGCTCAATTCAGACCCAGTTACCCTAGTTGCCTAAGGTTCACCTGAGTTACGATTATCACTAGTCAATCATGGTGTTAGAAAGCACTCTAACATACACGCTTTCTTTCTCCCTTTTATTATTTTCGTTTTCTTTTTCCGTTCTTTCGTTTCGGTCCCTCGATTTTCAACCTATATGTTATATATGTTGCATCGTCGAATGTTCTTGTCCAACGTCGCGATTTCCTTCGTTTCCTCGTATAAACAGATGAGCTTTTTCTAATAAAGATAGATAAAAAGAAAATCAGAGGAGACGAGACCAGATTAAACTACTCCTGCTCTTTCAAAGGAAATCTGTTTCTTCTTCTTCTCCCTTCGTTTTTCTCCTCTCTCGTCTTCTTCTTGTTACGGCTTAGCCCGTAACACATGGTAATATATAGAAATCGATATTCTTTTTTCATTTTCTTTATTTGTATCTTATTTGATTCTCTACACGATAAAAAATAGTACATGGAAAATAAAGAATAATCAGGAACAACACACATTCGGCGTTTCCAGAACTACAATACACTTCATTCAGTGGACTGGGCTTCATATAACTTCAAGCGCGAAGTCTTTGTTGTTTTCCTCATTAGCAAAAAGTATTCGATGTGTTAGCATAAAACTGTGTCAATTCGCTTAGGGTATAAACATTGTTGAGGACACAACTCGGGTGGGTCTTGATTCAATCGACAAGGTCTTCGGCATCCAATAAATTGTGACATTGATAACTTTGGCTGCGCAAAGGGAATTGATGAGGAGTAGTTTTGACAATGAAAGCTGTCATGTTGAATAGAATCTGTTTGTGCTAAAGGCCACACGAAATGCTGCAAGAAATGCAAATCGCCATCGATCGGATCATAACATTTAATTAAAGGTTTGGAAAATAAGAATTGTGTTAACATTTTCCTAATAGTATCATTTTGAGAAATTTTCACTCCCCAGAGTCCAGCTAACATGACATCATGATGAAGTTGATGATCCCGCATAATATGAAACAATTTACTTGATGATAACCATTCATCTACTGCAATCACTTCACGCTTCAGTATAGGTGAATCAAGATCTCTCGACATAAATGTGTCAACAAATGGATCAGTAAATGCAACAAATCGATGTAGTCTCCCTGCCATAAAAGCAGTTATATCACCTAGAAACGGAATATCTAAGGCATTACAAAAATCTACATTTTCATATCGCTCTTCAATATCCAAAATTCGTTTGTTCGTAATCGGAAGATTATGATAATAAATTCGTACGCGCCAATTAGGATACAAATATTTAGATTCATTAATATATTGAAGTGCATATTCCAAAATTTTTCGTGTTAACAACTTATTATCTTGATCTGATTGATAAGCTGATGTACTAATCACTTTTTGATGATATCCATATTTACGTGATCGTTTGTTACACAATGGAAACTCAAGCTTATTCAAATTTTTAAAATTGTCAAATAGTTCCATACTTTCCCTTTTAAATGTGCATGATGATTTAGAACTATTTAAATCAAGATTCATGATAAATAAGCATACCAATATAACTACATGGATTAATAATATTTCCAGTTTGTTACATTTTCGAATAGTGATTAATTTCATAGAGAAAGAAATTTAATTTTCGTAAGTCTATAATAGAAAAATATAAACATGGCAACGAAATTTTAAATAAGAGACCAAGCTCAATTGCGTCAAATACGAAATTTATGAGAAATTCAACTGAACCAAACTGTTAAAGGGGCTCTAACGACGAAAACACATTCAACTAATTCACCACTCAAATCGTTGTTCTGCTATCCAAATTCTAAAAGACTCCGACAATTCTATTGCCTACTGTGCATACATATCCACTATTCTCCTCACCCTCAACTTCGTCACAGGTCGGTGGGTACATTGTAACAATCACAGCACGATTATTCATATGCTTGAGGCTAAAGGAACAAAGCTTCTACGAACTCCTTGGATTCCATCACCTCTTGGGTTCTTCTACATTTTGAGTCAAAATTTTTCACTATTTACATTATACTTTTGGATTTTTTGAGTTTCCCATGAATTCTGAATTTCAAGCAACTCAGCCAGGTCTCCTGATCGTGATGAACGTCATTTAAAAAGATTCATTCAAGGTGAAAATCGACTTAGCACCGCTAAAGTTACGTCGAATTTGAACAGTTCGTTGCCAAATCCAGTTACGAAGAAAACAATGCGTAATTATTAAACAAAACTCGGATTTTAGTACAAGGTCAAGCTAAAAAACAGTGGTTAAGTAAGAAACATCGAGAGAATCGAGTTACATGGTGCCAACAGCATGCTCATTGAACGATTAACGAGTGGCGTAATGTTATATTCAGCGATGAGTCAATGTTTTATGTTTTAAAAAGGAAAAATCTATGTGAAATATGGCGAACTAATGAAGAAAGGTGACATCCTGATTGTGTCCAGCAACTAAACACAGGAAATGATGGCAAACTTGGAATATGGGGAGAAATATCAGGACATGGTACAACTGTTGCACGGACATTGAATGAATATGCAGGGGTTGTCAAAATTATAGACACTCCTCCCCTCTCCAAGTATTTATCACTTGGAACGTTTATTCCATTCCTACGATGAGTGATCGATATCTGTTTATAGCATGAATGTATAGTACATCAGGAAGTATTGTTAGCTGTATCATTCCTTAGTTCTCCTCTTCTTCTCAAAAGAAAAAAAACTGACAACACCGAAATTGTACCGTCCCATAATTATAGACTCCCTTAGGAAAAGCATGATTTTGCTTCATTTTTACCACTGGAGTTACGCTGATTTTCTCGACGGATGGAAAATAATTTCTTTTTCACCTTTCTACATCTTGTAAAGGCACTGACAATGCCAGTTATCCCTTGACCTTTATTTTAGGAATATTTTGTTTTGAAAACAAAATGAATAGTAGTAAAGAATAAAATATACAAGGGAAATTCAGAGTGAAATGATGCTGCATTGAAAAGAAACTCTGGTCTTCTTAATACTAAAGGTAGAAGTTTATCAGAAATATACTTTTTGGAGGGCATCAGTCGATTGCGAACTTGACTTGAGTGTAAATGCCACGCCCTAATTGATTTACATACGTTTCGAATTGTGTAGTTTGCTTGCATTAGTTCATAAATAATCTTCACTTCAATATTCCAAGTACCTACTTCAAATGGTAGTTCTTTTGTTACAGATTTAGGCAGAGGTGGGATAAATATGAGAGCATCATGACTCCCCACATATGAGCTATCAGAACACTGACAACCAAGAAGGCTAATATCAGGATCAATTTCATAACGTGAGAGGTAATATACTGTATTCGGGTCAATATAAAATAGCTTTCGAAGTAGTATCAATGAATGGTCAAAGAAAATATCTAAATTAGTGACAATAACATAACCAGTGTTCACCAAAACATTAGAAAACACTAGTGCTTCTTCAATCGTCAATCGATCTGCGTTTGTTTCATTCATATAATAAACAACCGCTTTCTGTTGTAGTATATTCAATGGGAACTGTACAACAATTTGAACATCCTTCCAAAGTGTACATTCTTTATTTTTTGGCTGCAGAAAATATATTTTAGATATTTCTTCATTTAGTAAGTTCATATGTAATACGGTAACAAGTTCTTTTCTCCGATCTATATTTTCTTCATGGTACCATTGAGTGACCAGGTGTATATGCTTTGAAGATGGAGAACTTTCTTTTTTATGATGTGTTATGACTTGATCTTCCTCTTGGTGAAACGTCAAGTTTACTAACTTTATTAAATCTTGTATTTCATATTTCTTATGACCTTTACGAACAGAATAACGCACATCTGCAGGTACAAATTGTAGTTCATTGTCTAAAAAAAATACGGATACAATATTCTAGTTGTTATAGACACTTACTCATTAAAGTCTCATTTGAGTCGTAAGCTCTCAGTTGATATATAAGCACTAAAGTAATTAAAGCAATCACTATACGAAAGAATCGTTTCCGTCTCCCATATATGACCTTTATGGGCAAATAACATTTGTCATAACATAAAATGTTCAAATAGAATTGCATATACCCAACGATTTAGTATGCTATATTGAGTTCCTAAAAGCTGGTATTTCTACAAATAAGTAATATTGAATGCCTATTGTAACAAAAAAAGTTGGTAGACTCGAAGCGTGAGATTATATCTTTCCATTACTGGTTTATGTAAGTAATTTACGGCAAGAGTAAATTAATTCACATGGATGAGAATCTATACACGATTCTTGTAAAGAAACACTATAAACGAGTGTTTTGTTTTGAATTATCTATTTAACTTATGTTCACTCAATAATTTTATTAAAATGAGTAATAAAAATATACACGTGACTAATAATGATACATAAAAGGTGAGTGAGAGAGCTTGAAACCGAATGATCAACAATTCGAGTTGTTCGAACTTCAAAGAGAAGTAGTCAGCTATAGATGTGTGGTGGTGATCTATTTCAATTGATCGATCTTGTCACACAATTATCGTGTTCAAAAAACACTGTCTACTCTATAATACTACTCGATGCTGTCTCCTCGATAATACTATGCGCTCAACAACACTGCTTTTATTTACAGATTGTCTCTCTATTTGTGTCTCTGGTTACGAAAGAGAAAGAAGAGAAAGAATAGCAGATCGAAATCTAATCGGCGGACACTCACCATGATAGATTAAACAAATGAATTATCTACCGAATATTAAAGGATTTATGCCACACGAGTAGTCTTAAATAGTATTTGTTTCTAGTTGTGGATATCATCGCAACGTATTGATCCCACTGATCTGACTCTCCGGCCTTGATTATCCAAGGTTCGACTAAGTTCCAGTCAACATTGGTTACTAGAGTGACTTCTAAAATCGATGTTCCTTTGACCCCGACCCAAACACACAGACACAGACAAACTATTTTTTTCATATGACCCTTCCTACAATCGAGGGAACATTATCGCTGATGGTCTCTGGAATAGTAATTTTAAAATCCTCGAATTCAAAACTCGAACCTTCCCCATACGACGGGGATTGATGGTTGATCATGCCAATATGACTTCTTTTAATCACGACAAATATCAATACTGTGACATTTTCTTTCTCTTGGCAGCGCTGTTAATTGATTTCGTTTAGTCAAAACTTCAATCGTGACTTCTCTTGTATTGTGCTCTTCTTGAAAAACGTTTATAAATTATGAGAAAATCAATTCGTATTCACTATACATACTTCTTGTTAACACTCATTTTTATTTGTATAATATATTTTCTTCGCTACAACCTCTATTATTTACCCTTTGGTATTTTTCAACCACGTATTCGCTATTCGCATATCGCTTCTGTCGTTTGGACACATGAAAATAGTGGATTTCTTAAATATCTTCAATGGATCACCGTCAGAAACTTATCGAATGTTCGAATAATACATTTGAATGATAATTGTCTTGCTAAATTTGAAAATCATTATACATTCAATGAATCTACTCATCGATTTATTCAAGTCTATATACTTTCATCAGCAGTTAATATCACTAATCAATCAACGTGTTCAACTAAAATCAAACAAATGATTGAAATGAATTCCAATCATATCTACTTTACTCGACGATCTTCTTCTGCAACTGATTTCTATCAACAGCTCGATTCTCTTGCAAAAACCAACAGTGATTTTACTTACCAGAGAAATAGTGAAATTATTCACAACCTAGACGCCATACATCTTTATATATCGACATTAAAATTAATTGTACAATACGAAGAAGACTTCGTTCACACAGATCTTAATCAAGTTGAAAGCAAACTTCGATATTTACTCTTACTATTAAAACTTAATCAATTGACCGAATTGACTGAATATGATTCTCATCGATTTCTTGCTGATGCAACATGGTGGGATCAATCACAAGTCGCTGAAGCTATTATTAACAAATTTATACCACCTCGTCTTTCTTATATCAACGACTTTTATTATCTGCATGGTCAACTTTCATTTACTCAATATCTCCAACAAAGTCGTCAATGTTTTCGTCAGGGAGTGTTTACACAATTACAATCAGAAACAAAATCAAATCAAATATCAACAGATGTGCCTGATCGATGTTCAGTGAAGCCCTTTGATTGTGCTTTTAGTGACCTATATTCGTTTGCTGATCGTGAAGAAATTTATGAAAAGTTAGATAATAAGAGAGACTTCAATAGTAAACCATTAAAATGTGGTTTCGCCATTCCCTCAGTTTTTGATCAAGTTAGAAAACGATATTCTCGGAATCAAACATGTGAAACAATTATATTTACATCTATATCGAATTGCTATGATCAATTGCCTATAGTAACTGGAAAAGTTCTATCAACGTTTTGTTTTGTCGCACTATTAGATACAAAAACAATTAATGCTTATAAGAAATTCTATGCAAATAAATCACCTCTTCAATGGGATTTAGTTGATTTAGGTCCAAATGTTACCCCATTTAGTATAGAAGCAAAAACAGCTGAAACATTGAAAATTGTTGGTGAACATTTATTTCCATTAGCAAAATGGATAATTTGGTTAGATGGTAAAGCACGTATGAGTAACATAAAGAAAGTTTTGAATGAAGTTCAAGCAGCATTTATTGGTGCCCCACATCCAGATAAGAAGAGAACTTCAGCGTTAGAGCCTGCAGTAACAATGGAACGTTTGACTTATCGAGAGAAATTGTTTTCTTTTCGGATGAATATTTCTGTTGCCGATATTAAACTTCAAGAAAAAGAGTATCAACGTGATGGGTTTTATAAACGTTCAGATGAATTAGGATTGAAAATGTATGATATTGCTGTATTTTTATATCGAAATAATCATCCTTGTATTAGTCGATATTTATGTGGATGGCACAACGAAATGAATTATTATTCTTATCGAGGACAGCTATCTGTTTATTACAGTGCTGTTCGATTAAATTTAACGGCACACTTAGGAACATTATCTGAGAAGTTTTATTCAACTGATGGTCACTATGCTGTATGTTAATTTTACTATTGTATTGAATGGAATTTATTTGCAATAATTTCCCTAGAATGAAATAATCATTTAATTGACGACAGTCAAAATGTTCAGTGAAACAAAAATATCAGCTGTGTAATGTCAATTGTTTGCAGCGAGACGTATATTAGAAACACTGTTGAAAAGATTGTGATAATGATGTAAAGGTGCTTGTTGTTATTTTAAATAACGGGTGCGCCATAACGAATGACCCTTTTAGTATTTTGGATTTTTCAAGATAATTTTTCTGTATAGAAAAAAGTTATTTTTATCGAAAGATTCTCTGTCAAATTCTCTACAAACCGTATATATTTTATTATTTTAAATATTCTCAAGGGGGAAACAACTAAAGACTTTGCATCTAAAGTCCATCTGAATCACAGAAGTCTCTTGAAATCTATTTAAGTCTTTCGAAATCATTTGACGGTTTTAGAAGTCTTGAAGTCCGCCGTATATCCCTTGGTCAAAACTGGTAATTATCATAAAAATGAATGTTATTCTGCAATAATTCTCATTTTAAATTACGGCTATTTCGAGAAGTAAAATGTCCTATAAGCGGCGTTTAAAAAGTATTACAATTTATAGAATAAAGCCGCTGCCATTTGCGTTCTGCGTTAGAAGAAAAAGATAAAATTTCATAGAATCATTTTTTTCGTATTCGCGCGGTTTTCTGTTTTCTTATTTGAAAGTTTGTTAATACAATCCTTTAATCAAAAGAAATAAATGCGGAAACATCGGATTGAAATCCGATCGTTATGTGTACTTCAAAAAGTTAACCCTAGAGATTTCGATAGTGATGATGAAGTAAAGGTGAGGAAGGTTGGTTGAGAGATGACAGTGAGGGAAAGATATGTGTCAATATTTTATGTTAATCTCTGTTTCTACTTCAACTGTGTTGTAGACCCTAATTTACAAATTGATCCTTCTATTCGAAGAAAGTGCATATTATCTATGCTGACAAAGTGTCAGAATATGATGAGTTTCTCTGGCTTAGTAAGAAGTACCACAAGGAGAAAATTTTCAAAGAAGCACATATTTCACTATGTTTTGATATCATACGATAGCCCATGAAGAGTTCTATCTAGTGGGAGAGACTCGTATCGATTCCATGAGAAAAACGTGCAATTTACTTCGATATTATGTCTAAATTTACGAATTTTTGGTAGTATTGAAAATGTGTTGTACGGAAGAAATTTTCGTCATTATAGATCTATCTATACTATTTAGTATGATTTTGTAGCGCATGAAATTCTCTATCGAACGGTGTATAATAGTATGAGTTTTGTCGCAGCTATGAGAAAATATTAGCTTAGAGAAAACTATCAATTACCAGAATCTCCATCAAATCAGGGGAGAAAAGTTATGTTTTGAGCTATAAATTAGGAAATCTTTGACGGATCGGGCCCATCTTCGAACTCGACCAAGATATTTATGCGACTAAACTCTGCAGAAAATTTCAGGTCAATCGAAGTCTCCTTTCGGAAATTATCGTGTAAACGGCCGGACGGCCGACCACACTGACCGATTCTATAGTGTACTCAACATTTCTTTTTGAGTACACAAAAAGCAAAATGTGTCACAATATGCAGCACGAAGAGCTCTATATGCATTTTGTGTTCAGAAAATAGTGTAACGGGAAGATTATTATTTTTTATACTGACTAAAGTAGAATGTTTAGAAGTTTTGATTTCCCGTCCAACGAAAGGTACCTTTTTTAGATGAAGTTACTTTTGAAGGTTGTAGAGCTTCTCGCACTGTATCAGGAGGTATATTTCGTTTTTCGAACTCAGCAAAACTCAAGAGAAAAATAATGAAATGATTTTAGTACAATAGAAAAAACTGTAGTGTTTTGGAAATGTCATTTTTGAGTTATGAAGATTGTATCGTATTTTTTAAGATAATAAGATACACCCATATGTTCTATTACGATCAAATTGTGGCGTGACTACGCTGAAAAAATCGTATTTACACTAAGGACTTCTATTTTGAGCCAATTGTTGATTATCCTAAAGTTGTACATGAATTTTCAAAAAGAATTAGCAGAGTAGCACAAGATACTTTTATCAAGAAGTCTTACGGTCATTCGAGTACTTTTTCAAGGAAAGAGCATTAAATACTAACTTCTTTCTAAATACCTACCGGTAGATTTGAACACATGAACCATGAACTTGAAGATCTAGAACTAAACTTACTCTTCTATCACTTGTTAAGAAAAACTATATAAAAATAAAATATTCGCATACGTCAAAGCAACATTCATTGATTACATAATAGTTATTGACCATTAATGATCGAAGTAGAGTTGAACCTTAGGTTATTGAGGTCGAGGAATCCAAAACTGAAGTCAGATTTCTGATCAGAGGTCAAAAAAAACATCGCCTTTTATACAGAGTTTGTTTATGACACTTAAGGAGTTTCATATTATTCGAATACAGGTAATAAGATATGTAGAATCTTTATACTTGACATTTTGAACTAAAATTTTGAGGTAAATATAAAAATTCCGTGGAGATGAGGACAATCTTGAACGATCTGATCTATTCAAGTATTTAGTTGGGCAATGCAAGAAGACGAGCCCAGCTGTAAAAGTTCAATAGGCAAATTGATGCTCGATCGTTCTAGTAAGCTAAATGTGCCATTGAACTGTTTTCGCCAGTCTCTTTAATAGATTATTACGGCTAGTACGGCGTAATTACGCTGAAATCTCTAAAAAAGAGTTGACATGGGTATACGTTTTGTAGAGAAATTGACAGGGAATCTTTGGATAAAAATAATTTTTTCTATACAGAGAAATTATCTTGAAAATCCAAAATACTGAGAGGGTCATTCTTTATGGGGCGCCCGTTATAAATTTTCATATGTTACGATCGGAGGATTAAGCTTGGTATCGTATACAACATTTTCATCACCAATCTTAGTCCAAAGTTTTAGTTGGGGAGATCCCCAACTACCTCGTAGAACCAAAATAATATCATCATATAACGTTTGTTTGATGCAAAATTTCTCATTCAAAGATTCAATATGTTTACTTATTACTTTGTAAAACTCTTCCATGAAAATAAATGAGTGCGGGACCACTTCTTAGAACATTCACTTAAATAATGTGTGAAACTTTTTTTTTCTTCCTCATTGTTTTACTGGGCGAAGAAAATATTTTAGTTTTTCCTATAGTACAAATTAAAATGTGATGTTCATGTCATATTAATCTAGACCGATTTAAAATTCTACTATAGAACAAATCAAAATTTTAAGCTATTCTAGGATGAATTAAAATCGTTTAAAATTTCACTTTGTACGAATATTTTCGAGGAAAAATTGAAATTTTAAACTCTCCTAGAACAAACTAAAATTTTCATTAACACTAGAAAATAACTAGTTTAGATAGAAATTTAACAAGATTTGAATTTGATCTAGGAAGAGTTAAAATTGTCCTGAATTTGAAGTATTCCTGTGACATATATATTCACCAATCCATTAAATATTTATTCTCCGGTGTATAATATGGTATTTTCTTCCCTAAGACTAATCTGATTTCATCAACTAATCGACACCAATTCGATGTCAATGTTCCTGCATGTAAATCCGCATTTGCTTCAATGTATAAGTCAGTTAGAAATTCTAAAACTATCTTTCCACGTTGTTCTCGTGACATGTTAGTAAGTGTCCGATAGACTACGTTTTTTGTCGTTTGAATTGATATTAATTTATAATAATTTTGCGTTTTTCTGTTAATCTGATCGAATTCATTAAACACCTGCTCATCCTCGGAGTTTATGTAGACAGTCGTGATATTTGCTCGTCGAGCATGTCGATTGAATAGATCAAAGTATTGCTTTAATGGATAGGCTTGATACATTTCTCCTAATTGTATTTTATCTGACCGACGAACATAAACAGCAATATAGGGTCGATGCTGATCAACAGACGGTGGATCAAGATTTTGAGCTACTATATTTTGAACATAATTTAAGATGCTCGGTTTATACCTCATAATATAAAATACTAATTGTGTTCTATACCAATTATGTGATCGATTTTTAAACATAGTTGGATACTTAGGCTTACGCCAATAGCCGAAATCTGCAGCGATATAAATGGTTCGATTTCCGTCTACTTCTGATGGAACCGAACAATTGGATATTGGTAAAAAGATACAATCAGGATTGGCGGATTCACAAGTGCCATATAACTAAAACAAAGATATTATCTATAAAAATCAGTTTTGTCATATCTTGTGTTTTACCCAGTCACCAGGTGTTTTATAAACAGCTATTCTGTCTTCTCCCAATGCAATACCTAAGGACCATGCAATTTGATGAATAGTCGATCCGAAACCGGACGGTGCAGTCTGATGAATAATAGCAAAGCGTTTATTGGAGCAATTCAATGGATTTTGATGTTCATAGATCCATTTTTGTGCAAGCAAAGTATTTAATATTGAGAATTCGTTTGTAGATGATTGATCACATGTATTGATTTTTCCTGGATGTGGCCCACGGCCATAATGAACAATACGGCACGGTAAAATATGAGCAGCATGAGCATAGATTTCATCTGCCAATTTTAGCGACCAAAGGTGTGTAACATTGTGCCCGTCGAAAAGTGAAACTAATGGCTTTTGATCATTGATTGTAAATACATCTTGACTTGATGCAATGATATTCGCAAGCACAAAAATAAATGCTTTCTTTATAACATTGAATTTTAAATAATAGAGAATATTAGAAATAAAACAAAGAACAATTACGAACATAAGAAATCGGGCCTTGGTATATTTTTTCATGCAAGCTGTTGAAATAAAACAAAGCTAATAATTCAATTTGTAACACACAGATTTCGTAAACAGAACTTTTTTCAGAGGAGTAAAGAAACGGAATTAATGATAGTTTATAATCTTAACATAATACATAAAGTTCCAAAAAATCAGTTGATCTGTAAAAATCAATCGCGATGATTCCTTATGTATCCGTATAGTTTCATAATTAAAACACCCTCACCCTCAACCACGCAAAACTCAATCTATCATTCTTCAAGTTCTTAGTAATAGAATGTCTTACCTGATCTAGTTTGAGAAAGGACAAGTGGAAGACCAGAGCTCCGAATGGGCTGGGCTGGGCCATAGAAAAGAAGCCCATGGGCTATCAAGTGATTTTACAGCCCGACCCATGGGTGGCTGTTATAACCTAACCCAGCCCAGCCCACCCATGTAATTAAAATTTTCTGTTTTACACCAGCCAAAGTTATTCATCATTCTTTATGTGAAATTCATTGAGAATACTAATACTATAAATAACACAATACAGATATTTAGTGACATAAACAACAACTTGAAAAACCTTCAATTCGTTGAAATTGAGTACTATTATCGAGTTTCTTAGTAAGAAATCTGAAACATTCCCAATACAATGAAGAATTTGTTTCTTCGTTTTGAATAACTGTGTAGATAGATGACTGTTGTTTCAAAATAGATTTAATTCGATCGGACGTGTACTTCTGAGAGTCATAAGAAAAGGAACTAGTAGCATCTATTCAATAGATAAAATGATTAAAACAAATAAGTAGAAGCAAACTTACAGTTAGAAGAAATTAATGATGAAGGAGAAGAAAATGACAATGTGACTGTTGATAAATAGATATTTGATCAAAAGACTTTTGTGTAAATGATGATAGATTTTAAATTTAAAAAATAATTTCGATAGTTTTCTATTTTTTCTTCTTTGTGCTCTCTATCACTATTCAATCTTCGGTTCAAAATGTTTAAACCAGTTAAAAAATTAAACGAAACTTTCGAATATTTCGTAAGATACGACATTTTCCGGAATTTCTATATTTTAATCGAAAGTAGTATTAGCCCAGCCCAACCCGGACCCACCCATAGTTTTTGCTCTTTTTAAAACTCAGCCCAGCCCAGCCCATTCGGAGCTCTGTGGAAGACAGTTAAGACTTTGCGTCTGAAGCCCATCTGAATCATTGAAATCTTGAAGCCTTGAAGTCTGCTGTTTCCCCTATCGCACCAATCTATAGTATAGTAAAATTTTGACAAGCATCTCTTTGCGTATCCGGCACAATTTTATAGAGTCAACAGGCACGAGTCAGTCTTCTGATATTTGTTCTCTTTATGGTCGCTACTAAGAAAAAATACCTTTATTTTCTTTAATATTTCTTTAGGGAAAAAATAAAATATTCAGTTTAAATGCAGTTCAACTGATCATTATAATTATGTTTTTGGATAGTCGTCTCTTGAGAACTTGGCTCATTCTCACTGTCAAATTTCTGCAAGCGATTTTGAATCTGCTTCTGTATCCAACGAAGCGCTCGAGGACTGTTCCATATTCGAGAGAAAATAAACCAGCTACCAACTATATATTGTGATAGAATGATCAATTGAGTAAAACGGTGAAGTGTAGTACCGCATGCGTAGTATTGTGTTGCTATTTCTGGTAAAAACCAAATGTGGCTAAGCAAAAACCAAATACAACAAAATATCATAACTAGATGAGTAAATGCAAGTAGACACCATATAGATCGACGTTGTCTCGACGATATCCCCATAATTTTCGTTGATGTCCAGCTAATGAAGAAATAAAAACATTAAAGTATATTAATTATAATTTTAGGTAACAAAAAGCTCACTTTGAGACTATTTTCCATGCATGAACTGCCAGTACAAATAAACCACACGTTCCTTGAATGATAAAAGCTATGCACAGCATGCGCCCATTAAGGCAATCCGTAAGAAAGACAGACCCAAAAACAATGCAAAGAATGTAGATCACAGCAAAGATCAAAAGTTGAAGGTGATAAGAAAAAATCAGCTCAGTACATAACTTTGGTTTTGACCGTAAAGCGTTATACGATTGTTCAAGTGCATTTATTAAAGGCCACGGAAAACTAAGTTCACTTAATTGTGTAACACTATCATCAACTATTTGTACATTAGGTTCCGGCATAAGAATATCTTTCTCGTCTGTTTCATAGTGATCAAGCATTTTTAACATTTCTTTCGCCATGTGAACAACAGCGAATTGGCTTGTATAAAGAATGACAAAAACAACCAATAGCATTTCTTGGAAATGAGAGCACCATTGAGAGTGTTCTATTCCTTAGCGAAATATGGCAAAACAGTGGCCAGGATACTAGGCATACAGTTCACTGTTTTCATTATTGCACTCTTTATAATTGAAAAGCTCCGATCAAACCATGAAAATACAGCTGGGATATTATCTATGCCTGCAACACTTCATAACTCTTTTGCTTCCTGCCAATTGATAAAGACCAATGAACAACGATGTTATCCACTCTTAGTTAACTTTGCTCATGGATGTTGTAAAAGAGAGCAGAAAAACAATTGTTTAACGGGTCTACAACATGGAATCCGTCAATGTGTTATGCTAGACAAACAAATTTTAAATAATTATCCCAATTTTATTTCTCGCAATAGAAACATTCTCGAACGAAAAAGAGGTGCCGGTTACTGGCTATGGAAACCATTTCTTATCTTTCACGAATTATATTTAGCGCAAGATGGTGATATTATTATCTATTCTGATGCACTCGTTGATTTTGTTGCCAACATATCTTATCTAATTAAACTTACAGAAGAACAAGATATCATCGTTTTCAGGCTGAGTGGCACAAAAGTAAGCTGAGCATTACTAAAGTTAGAGCCAATCAGTGATCGGACGCAAAGTACAGTACCTTGTACTTTTGCTCGAAAAAGCCTAGTACTCAGTACAAATTTGTAGTACAAAAACTTTCTTTTGTACTTGTACTTGTGTACTTTGTACTAATGTACTGAAGTACAATGTACTTTTTTACTGGTACTTAGTACGTTTTGTACTAGTACAAGTACTAACGAGGGAACCATCTGAGGTGACACCTTCCGATCGGATCCATATTGTAGTTAATAGTAATACTCAATGAGTGGATATATACTCTGAAATGATTTCTGCCCAAACTCTGTTGTTGTTGAGATACTGTATTTTTAAAATATTGAGATAAAAATGCCTGTAGTCCCCCTCAGGGTTTTCGGAAAAATTTATTTTCATATTTTGACTTGAAACTTCGTACAAAGATAGGTCTCAATGAGAGTAGTCTATTGTAAAAATCGTAGGTTTACTGAATGCTCTTAATGAAAACAAGACCATCGAAACCGATTTTCTAACTAATATCACATTACCATGGGTATATCTTAGGATAGAAATAACGGATATGTCCAACATTTTTACAGTAGACTACTCTCATTGAGACCTATCTTTGTACGAAGTTTCAAGTCAAAATATGAAAATAAATTTTTCCGAAAACTCTGACGGGGACCACAGGCATTTTTATCTCAATATTTTAAAAATACAGTATCTCAACAACAACAGAGTTTGGGCAGAAATCATTTCGGAGTATATATTCACTCATTGAGTATTACTATTAACTACAATATGGATCCGATCGGAAGGTGTCACCTCAGATGGTTCCCTCGTTAGTACAAATGTACTGAAGTACAATATACTTTTGTACTGTACTGCATGTACTTGTACTCGTCCGATCACTGGAGCCAATGAACAGACAGCATTTTCAGTTCGTTTCCTATTGGTCAGAGAGAACGAGAGAGTGTGCATAAAATTTAATTTTTCATTCACATGCATTTCTTTTTCTTTTCTCTTAGGAGTCGACATGGACGAAACGTGATGCATTTATTCTTCTAGATGTTGATAAGCCACAATATACAGACTCATCGGCTAGCTTAGCCTCGTATTTTGTAGTAAAGAAAAGTTTTACTAGTATGACATTTGTATCCGAATGGTTGACGTATGCGCAAGATAGTCGAGCAATTACGGACGATGAAAATACTTTTGATTTACCTAATTACCCGGATTTTCGGTCTCATCGACACGATCAATCTATCTTGAGTCTTCTGGTTAAAAAATGGAATTTAACCACGTATCCAGATCCATCTCAATGGGGCGAATCTGAGAAACGACCGTATCCAACGATTTTCAATCATCATCGTTCGAAAAGTCCGAGTATTTTCGATTTTTGGTAAAACGGACCTATATACTATATGACAGAAAAATAAAGTCTTAATCTAGATTAGTAAAAAGCTTAACTTTTTTTGTATTTAAATCGAACTACTTTTTTTTCGATTATCAAAAGAAAAAATATGTCTTTGATTGCTTTTTTTCTCTTCGCGTTTTTCTTCAATTATTCGCAAGCGAAATCATTGAATTATTCGATCACAACTCGATGGAATTCATATCCAATCACTGATCATCCGCCAATTAAGTTAAATTTCAGTTCAACTGACGATCAACAGAGTCTACTCATCGAAATCGATGCTCCATTTTTCCACGATCCATCTCCCCCATCTCCACCACCACCGGGACCCTATCCCGGTCTCTATAATTACGAAGTTGTTGAAGTTTTCTTTTTAAATTCAACAACGAATCATTACCTGGAACTCGAATTCGGTCCTCACGGTCAATATTTAGTCATTCTCCTCACAGCCGAACGGCAGACATTCAAACAGTTACTTCCATTGCCTGATTTTACCGTCGAACGTCCTTCGGCAGATCGTTGGATCGGTCGAGTGCATATTCCTCGTGCTCATTTCCCCTCGCACGTCGATCGTTTCAATGCTTTTGGTATTCACGGTCAAGGTGCTAATCGAATCTATGAAGCTCTTTTTCCTGCACCACGTGATAGTCCAGGACCGGATTTTCATCGTCTGGAATTATTTCGACCGATCGATTTCGGTTCTTTGTTAACTACGGGTGACAAAGATGGCGATAGTTGGAATAACTAATATAAAATTTCTTTCTTTTTTGAAATAAAAAGAAAAACGAGTATTATACTCATTTCCTATATTTGAAATGATAATTGCATATATGTGGCACTTAAGTAAATTATATACATGAGATACACTCGTTTTCAACTACTTTCTTTGATTATTTTCTTAAGTTTGCTAGTGAATTTCTTCTTTTTGCAATACATTTTTCAATGTTCATCGATATTACCCAATCGACAGATAGATTTCGTTCGATTTCATACGAGTACACTTCAACGATCAAGGAAAGCTTTAGAAAAATTTCAATATCTACTCGATAGTCTTCGTTCATCGTCGGATCACGCTTGGATTTGGTCTCCAACGGACGAATATCCATCGGTTCCCTATCAACCGACATCTCTTCTCAACAACAATCAAACAATCACTCTCGAAAAACTCAAATCAATTCCTCAATCAGTCGAAAACGAAATCACTCGTGTTTGCCAACGACTGATTCGTGCCAATGAAAATCACGGACAACATTGGTGTCAATTATTTCGTAAATGTTTCGCCGATACTCTTTCAACAACAACGAGTCTACTCAGCGATCAAACCACATATGTCATCACAGGTGACATCGATCTCATGTGGTTACGGGACAGCAGGTGAATTTTTCTTAAAAACTCCATTTTGACCTCACCCTCACCCTCACCCTCAACCCTCAACACCCTCAAGTTTTTTTTGTTCGTTTTCTATCTGACAAATGAAAGTAGCTGAAGGTCTGCTGGTTGCATGATGTTATAGCCCCTTGTCTCTAGTATGTCCGTAGTAAGTCTTAGATTTAAATTTCGTATTGTTCAATTTTTATTAAAAAAAGAAAAAAAATCACAAATTTTTCAAGCGTCAAAATTGTTCGGCCACTTACTAAAATAAATGCGGAAACCTCGGATTGAAATCCGAGTGTTATGTGTACTGCAAAAAGTAAAAATGTATATCCCCTTTGTTTTTTATCATCGTGGTATGAATATTTAAGTTATACTCACGAAAAATATTTGAAAATAAAGCTAAAGTAAAATTGAATCTATATTGATTAAACTAATAATGACGACTTTATTAATTAATGCGAAAAATACACGATTGTCTATTCTTTAAAATAGTTTATGAACGAAAACTGATACTTAATGTCGAACAAGAAGACAAGAGTATTACCAGTGCTGTTATTCAAAGTGAAATTGAAACGTAGGACTCGTGAAATAATTGTTGTTTTGCTGTCGATTAAGAGATATTAAATAAAAATACGCTGATATTTCAATTTCCACAGTGACTCTCCGAATACTTGCAATCAACAGCCTTATTTTCTCTTGTTTATCTCATTCAAAGAGATTAATCCGCTCAAACAGTTTGAGATAATGTTTCATAGAGTTTATTATCGTATCCTTATGTTTTGTACTTTGAAAGCACAAACATTTCATCGTAAAATGTTTTTATTTTAACAAAAACATTGAGATTGAATAGAGCTAAACAAAAAAGTCACAAAATGAATTCGATTTTTTTAAAAATCGCTTTGATGAAAGATTTCAGATTTGGAAACAAACTAAATCTAATCTATCGATAAATGAGTGAAGAAGAATTACAAGCGTCCACAACTGTCGCTTCATGTATTGGTCAACCAGTCGGAGGAAGTGTTGGCCAACCCGTCGGAACATATCCTGGCCAACCCATCGGACCAACTGCTGGTCAACCCGTTGGAACATATTCTGGCCAACTCGGAATATATTCTGGCCAACCCGTTGGAACATATCCTGGCCAACCCATCGGAACATATTCTGGCCAACCCGTTGGAACATATCCTGGCCAACTCGTCGGACCAACAGCTGGCCAACCCGTCGGAACATATCTTGGTCAACCCATCGGAACATATTCTGGCCAACCCGTTGGAACATATCCTGGTCAACCCATCGGAACATATTTTGGCCAACCCATCGGAATATATTCTGGTCAACCCATCGGAACATATTTTGGTCAACCCGTTGGAACATATCCTGGCCAACCCATCGGACCAACTGCTGGCCAACCCGTCGGAACATATTCTGGCCAACTCGTCGGACCAACTGCTGGTCAACTCGTCGGACCAACTGCTGGTCAACCCGTCGGACCAACTGCTGGTCAACTCGTCGGACCAACTGCTGGTCAACCCGTCGGGACGAATACTGATTCATATTTAATCATTGGTAGTTCAATTAAAAAATAAAAAACAAACGAATATTTTTTTTTATTCTGTTATTAGAAAGAAACATCAAAGGCTTGGTTGTAACAATTAACCGGTTGAAACACTTTTATTTCATAAAACGGTATATATACACATAATTTTTATTTAACATATTTTTTTTCTTCTTCTATATTTTACTCAGGAGTGATAAAGCGGAAGCCCGTGATATTTTTGCCCGAGAGGCATCGATTTTAGCCGATACTCGAGAAAAAAAGAAATTGTTCTTATCAGACAAAGTCAAATTCGATCTTATCAGAAGTAAATTATCTTCCTTTGACATTTTCATAAATAGTCTTTTTATCTTTCGTAGCTCGACGTGGTACAGAAGCGATCAATATCGAAATTGTTGAAAGACATGTCAATAAGATTTCTCAATTAGAGAAAATTCCGAAGAAAAAGAAATCTGAACCAGAAGGCCAAGTATTGAATGAATTGTTCGAATCGACGATGTATGAGCACATTAATTTTTTAATTTCATTCGAACAAAATTATGTTTGTTTTTAGTGCAAGAATTGTTCGTGAAGTGTTCAACAAACGAAAATGATTACCACATTTGTTTGTCATTCAACAGCAATAAGAAGAATATCGACGACATTATTACGATTTTTTTTTTGTTTTTTTTGTTTTTTTTGTTTTTTTTGTTTTGTTAAAGAAAGTTGTGAACGAACATTTTACAAATAAATAGTTTTAACACACTTTCCAAAAGAAAAAAAAACTGTTTTTCATACAAATATTTAGTTAGTTCTTCTATTCTAGCTACATATTTCTTATATTGACGCAAAGAGGTCATACTTCTTATTTTTCAGATTATTTACTATTGCGATTATAGCTAACATATAAAGATCAATTTATTATTTGTTCAATTAAAACCAGTTTATTATTTGTTCAATAAAAACCAGTTTATTGTTTGTTCAATTAAAACCAATTTATTATTTGTTCGATTAAAACCTGTTTATTATCGAAAACGTATTACTATTGTTGCTTATTCGAAGAAAGAAGGAATTTTTTATTCTGTGAATTAATACGTTTTTTTTTGTTTGGAAATCATCAATAAAATTATTATTTATTGAAATAAAATATTTCTTGTTGGATCAGTACAAATTCTTTTACATAAAAAGAATAAGTTTAGTTCTTTGATTGAGAAAGATTTTAGAAGTTGTAGTTTTCTGAAAGTTTCTGTTTGTAGCGAATTCATCTTGATTTAGTATAATCCAAGGTGAGATTCGAAAGAAACTTTCATTTTTGACTTCACTTAGTTTAGAAGTCTATACGCACGTCTCTAAGTAGACGTAGTGCGTACTGTATACACGTATTAAATACTCAGTGGGCACGTTTCAGAATGCCAAAAATAAAGAGAAGATCAACGTCTCAAAGGAATGCTCAGATGACTATCCGTATGAGAGAAAGAAGAAGAGATGATGAGTTTCGTTTGTTAGAAAATCGAAGACGAGCACATTCTCATAAAATTGAAAGACACGATGATCAATTGAAAACAGAAGAGAATAAACGAAGAGCCGACGCCTTGAAAATTGCACGGCAAAATGACGATATTCGAGCTCAGGAAAATCGAAGAAGAGCCGAAGCTCATAAAATGGAGCGACAAAATGACGAAGTTCGAGCTCAGGAAAATCAAAGAAGAGCCGAAGTTTTGAAAATGGAACGACAAAATGACGAAGTTCGAGCTCAAGAAAATCAAAGAAGAGCCGTAGCTCATAAAATGGAGCGACAAAATGACGAAGTTCGAGCTCAAGAAAATCAAAGAAGAGCCGAAGCTCATAAAATGGAGCGACAAAATGACAATTTCAAGGAAGAAGAGAGAAGAAGTAACTCATTGAGAATGCATAGTAACAGAAGTAAATACAAAAGTAGTATCGATGACATGAAATCTAATTATGAATTTAAAATAAGAGAGGGACCTACCCACATTTGCAGTTGCTGTGGCGGTTTATGGTTTGACTATTCAGTCAGAGAATTTACGATTGAATCTTTGATTAATAAAGGATTAAGAACAGAATTTATTGATACAGTTTGCTATCTAAAAGATCGAATCATTAAATTGTGTGTCACCTGCAGAAAGGACATTTTGTTAAATAAAGTACCTACTCTTTGTCTATCTAATGGTCTAGCATTCTATGAAATTCCAGATTGTTTAAAAATTCTAACT
>Ga0209960_1001803_pt1 | contig 25095 bp, 18 predicted proteins | sample ThiBiot_500_plan_2_FD_183947 | JGI IMG/M metagenome (GOLD analysis project Ga0209960, IMG submission 183947) | Wastewater bioreactor microbial communities from Cape Town, South Africa - Thiocy_expt_500_plan (SPAdes) | ecosystem: Engineered > Bioreactor > Thiocyanate-remediating >...
GAAAAATTACTCGAATGACTGTAAGACCTATTGATGAATGTACCACATGCTATTTTGCTACATTTTTTGAAAATACACGAATAACTTTATCATAATCAACAATTGGTTGGAACTAAAACTTTTTAGGGTAAATACGATTTTTCCATCATAATTACGCATAATTACGTCGCAGTTTTCCGTAGTTACGGGTCACAGTGTGATCGTAGCTACGGCGTAATTACGTCACAATTTGACCGTAATAGAAGACATGGGTGTACTCACAGCTAGAATGTATCAACATTCTCTCATCTCTAGATACGACTCTGCAAGTAACATATTCAATTTTCAATAAAACGATCATAGCTCTGCTATAAAAAGGCCTAGCAGCACCTACGCTTCTGGTGTTTTTCATACTTCACTATAATCTATTTGATGCACTGTGTTGGAGCTCAAAAACGATTTGACAGTTGAGGATTATTCCTCGTAAGAATAAAATTTTCCAAAATCATTTTTTCTTGTTCCAGAATTGTTTGCCATCATTGTAGATCAACCAGTATACTAATCACAACAAAGTCTAGGAAAATATTTGTTTTTAATTAATTATTTTAATGAAGCTTAAGTTAAAAAGGTCAGACTAATGAAGATAATTCAAATATAATCACGTTCTCCTGACTTTCAAAGATTATCTTAAGAGAAAAAATTTCTTGTAAATAATACTCAGTTTAAAGATATATAAAAAGAAGAGAACGTATTCTTCGTTTGATATCATTTCTCTTTCAACGATGACAAATTCTGTACTTGCTAAATTCTGGATCTATTTATTTGTGAATATTGGATCTCTATTATTTTCTTTATTTGTTCTTCATGCTCTACTTTTTGATCGAACACTTCGTCTTGGTCTCAATAATCATATTATTATTGTTCTTTTGTGTCTTGGTTTAATCTATGAAACATTAACCATTCCTTGGTATCTTTATCGATTTTGGAATGGTCGACCTTTAGTTGAATCACCAGTTTTCTATCTATTTTTCTATATGTTAGATTATCCAATGATGATCACACAATCAATTCTTTTTGCTTGGGCAACAATGGAAAGACATATTTTGATATTTCATGAACAATGGTTATCAACAAAGAAGAAACGTTTAGTTCTTCATTATCTGCCTATTATTCTGATTATTGTCTATTGTCTTATCTATTTTGTTATAATTGTATTTGTTCCATTTTGTCAACAATCATTTGAAATGTTTGTTGCTCTCAATGTTTTAATACTTTGCTTATTTGAAACAACCACATTAGGAACTTGGGATCTTTTCCTAAATCAAGTTATTCCTATTCTAGTTACTGTCGTATTTAGTATTGCACTTCTCGCCAGAGCTATTCTGCATAAAAGGCCAGCAAATCATAGAGTTACATGGCAGAAATATCGAAAAATGACAATTCAATTATTATCAATATCAATGCTCTATATTGTATTTGGTACGCCAATGGTCGTTACAGTTTTATTATTAAATTATGGTTTATTACAAGGTGAAAATATCGAATGGTTAGCAAATGCTATTGTAATTCGAACATATATTGTACTTTTATTTCCATTTGTTTGTTGTGCTTCATTACCTGAATTACGTAAGAAATTTCGACAAATTTTAACTTTGATGAAAAGAGGTCAAATTGGTATTCAACAAAATTGAACTAGATGTCTTGGTCGTTATTGTGATGTATTCTCTTTGTTGTAAACAATGCAAGAAGATACTTTGCATACAGAATAGTGTTTGAATTATGTAAAATGTAAAAGTCAAATCATATTTGATTTGATAATGGTTCGATGTTGTTGAGGGTGAGGTCAAATGAACTACCACAATCCGTATTTCGATGACCTTTATTAAAAACAGGTGCATCAATCTTGAGTGTTAATTGACTTTGAAAGTGAAATAGATGAACGTAAGAATATGTTTTATTGTTCAAATTCTAAATATGGAACATTTTCTTTTTACTTACGTTGTATTATTTAGTAGAATTGGATTGAACATAAAAATGAAGCAAATAGTATATACGTACAATACAAATTGAAATTGCTCTTAGTATAGTACTGAAAGAAAAGGACCAGTACCAGTTGATATCATTCTTTTATTTAAAACATACGTGTACTTTCTTTTCAGATAAAAAGTAAAGGTCATAAAGGATGTAAATACTTTTTTTTTTATATTCTTTTGTCTCATTCTTAACCACATATAAAGTAAGAAAGAATGACTATAAGTTCGATCATAGAATTAAGAATGTAATATTTTCATTTGAGTTTAGTAAAGATAACCGATCATTGTCTCCTCAAGCTAAAGTAGTTTCATACTTTTGTTAATGGAATTCAAAATTTGTCTATTATATCCAGCATTATTCTTTATTATTTCAATCAGCACTAGTGTTTGAACTGCTGTCTTACGAACTCAAAGTTCAAATGAATATCTCGGGTAAGATATCACTCCGTGATCAATTTCATGACTTTTATTCTAATTGTTATTTAGAATTCAATATGCAAAAGTAGTTCTATGGAAACCACCTATTGATCTTGCATCAGAAATGTTTCCAAATAGTTCATTTGATGGTACATCATTCGGTTCTTGTTGTCCACAACCTCGCAATGATAATACTCGTATTGAACATGAACAATGTCTCTATCTAAACATCTACAAACCATTAGTTCCATCAAATCATTCATTATTGCCAGTATTCGTTTGGATTCATGGTGGCGCTCATAAAAAAGGATGTTCAGCTGGGACATTATTTAATGGTACACATATGATTGCTCGTTCATCACCAGATCAACCAGTAATTATTGTCACAATCAATTATCGATTAGGTGTATTCGCAGACATGTATTTAAAAGAATTAATTGAAGAAGATTCTGAATGGCCAACAGCGGGTAATTGTATGTATTTAGATATGTTATCTGCATTACGATGGATACAGAAAAATATTCGAGATTATGGTGGTGATCCGAATACTGTTTCATTATTTGGTCAAAGTGCTGGTGGACTTTCAGTTACTGATCTTGGTGCAGTAAGAGGATCGACAAATCTTTATCGAACAGCTCTGAGTCAATCAAGTACAACTTCACCAGGAAGTTATGAAGCTTATTATAATATGAGTAATGCTCTTAATTATTCGAATGATGACAAACAGAAACTACTTGAATGTATACGAAATGCTTCGATTGATGCGTTAATGCAACTCTACGATGATCGATATACAAGACCCATAATTGATAATCATTTTTTCCCATTGTATCCTCCATTAGCCATTCTCAATGGAACATATAATAATATTACTCTTATTATGGGTCATAATGATTATGAAGAAACAATTTGTACTCAATATCCGGATATGAATTTTACTAAAGCTCTGATATTAGTCAATCAGAGTATAGGGAATGTTTGGACACCATTCGTTGCAGATTATTATCATTTAAATACTTGTTCACCTTATCGAACTGCTAATAACACTCGTTGTTGTGATATTATTCGTTTAATATTATCAGATAAAAGATATGATTGTGATATTCGTCGAATATTCGATGCTTTTTATTCAACATATGATGCCGAATTTGAAAATAATAAACTGTTTTCATATCATTTAAATTGTTATCCAAGATGTGCTGCAAGTCCATATGAAGATGTATGTAGACATTCATCCGAACTTCCGTATGTATTTGGTTTTGGACATGATTCTGATCTTCAACTACAATGTAATGCCACATGGGATAGTGAAACAGAAATATTTTCTAATAAAATTATTGCACATTGGATTAACATAGCAACAACAGGAAGACCATTAAATGAATGGCCAAGTTATAATCCATCTGTGTCGAAAAATTTCTATATAACACCTGATCAAGATTTTTCAGCCGAAATATGGAATCGAAATTGTACGTTTTTCAATGAAATTGAAGCAGAAGTAATGAGAAAAACATTGTTAAAAACCTATAATTATTAAAAGATATAAACACGAAAAATGACTTCGTATTCAAATAAAATTGATCTATTTTTCCTATCAATAGGAGAGGTATGTGTTAGAAATTTCCAAATTTACTTAAGCAATACATAACTCAGACATTATAAATACAGAATAACATAATACAACGAAGTTTCTAAAATTTCTCAATCGAACAAGAAAAATATTAACTAGTCACACATCACAAAATGTAATGCCGACAGAAAGCTTTAGAAATTTTGAAAATTTTAATTTTACTACAGCATAACAATAGAGATGAATGCGAAGTCCAGGTATAGACAACGTGGAATTATTGCTGGTGGAAATAACAAAAGGAAATCAATCAAATCAGTTGTGTTGTCCTGTTGGTTTATTATTTGATGAAGAAAATAGAGCAGTCATCCTATATTCCACAATGTTGAACATGTTAGGAATCAGTTCCCAGTGACATCTTAATTATAATAAGAAATTGTAATACAACTAGGAATGTGTGAACTATATGAATTAATTAAAACGGTTGAATTTGCATTTGATGTCGATTGTTGAAACTATAAAAGCAGCGAGTAAATAAATATGCACTTATGTTAACTGTACGAGGAATAAGAAATTCCAAAGCACTTGATAGACCACCGATAAAACCAAGCAATAGTGTTATAACGTAAACTGGACTATTTCGACTTTGAATTTTATATACGCATACTGTTGGTCGACAATTTTCGTACTATTTGTCATAAGATGCATTGTAATTAATTGTTTCTAGCATCACATGATTGAGTATTTGTTGAATTTTTGTATCAGGTAAATATTGACTTGGTAATGAAGCATCTAGCGCAGTTGTATTTAATTCATCAAAAACAAAGGATGTGTCATTTAGATACTGACGATATGTATCTACACATGTTTGATCGTAGAAACACTCCAGTGTTGATAATAAGGTTGCTTCAGAAGGTAAACACGCTTCATTTATACCAGTAGTATTAATTTTGTCGTAATTAAATACTTCAATAACAGATTAAGGTACAGTACATACTGATGGCGGTTCAAACGAACAAGTATAATAGTCAGTTTCATTCTCAATCGAATAAGTAACGTATGACGGATAAATAATTGTTCGATTATATTTGTCTATTGTTTTAATAAAAACAATATTAGATTTGGTTAAACTAGCAAATCCATTTCCTTTTTCTATTTCTCGAAGAAATGTCAATATGCGTTGGAAATCACTAATATAAAGACAGAACAGAGAAATTGTATATATATTTTTTTTTTAAAGTTTTGACAACAGAAAAAGTATGCGTAACATTGTTGCTAGCGTATGAAAGAATGATTGAATTCAAAAATGATAAAGGTGTCCTATAATTTTGGGACGGCAATTTTTTCCTTTTTGCCTTATTTATCATCTGTATTGTTAAGGATAAAATAATAAATGATAAGTGTAAATACTGCATGAATATATGTACACATGCATGCAAACAAGAAGCCAATAACATCATGTTTTGAAAGTAAAAAATGATCTTGAAGTCAAAAGCAGGGGGGTGTCCTATAATTTTGGGACCCCCTGTATATTGAAAGAAAGTCTTTTGAAGTTTTGTCGATAGATTTCGGCAATATAAACTAGTTTTTATTCGTCGTACAAAGCGCATGTCTTATCAGCTACGAGCAAAATTCTAGCACATGACATTAAAACGAAGAAAAAACATCGAAGCTTCGTTTATTGAAAAATTCAAAAGAATAGCCTATTATGCTTTTTTCAAAGCAAGAATTCTTTTTCAAAAAAGCAAAAAGTATTAGTTTTAATAAAAAAAAACGAAGAAAAACAATGTTCGAAAAACAGACTGGAGGATCTTTATAATAGTGTTGGAGCTGGTTGATGTTGTTCTCGACGTGATCATTACTATTCCCTTCCACCACCGCTGATGCTATTGGTTGTGCTGTTCCGATGCAGTCGGGTAACTTCAACTCCTCTTGTCATACTGGTGTGACCAATTCTGGGTCTTCGAATGTTCCTATTCTCGCCAGTTCTTTCGCAGACGTACAAGGCAAACGACCTGTCGGCGTTTGCAGTGATCGATCGATTTAATAACAACGATTAAATTAAAAAAATCTGAAATTTATATGACAGATAGAGGGACTCATAAGCTATACAACCAATATAAAAACGATCGCTCAAATCTTCACTAAATATACGTAATTATATTCCAGCTATGAACATGTTGTCCGAAAAATGTTCGATCACACATTATCTGAACAAGAAGAGACAATTACAAATTTTTAATCTAGAATTTTACTTCTTAGATCGATGACACCCTCACGCTCAATTAATTGAGCTTCTGTTCACTATGATGGGTTTAGTTGATTCTATTTTAATGATAAAGTAAACAGTCTGAAGCGATGAATCTCAATGTAATTACAACTGATAAACCATGCAGAACCCATGATTTTTCTCCTTTTTTTTAAAGTGTTTGATGACAGAGATGTATAAAAAAAAATGAGTTAGCTGTTTAAAATCATAGAAAGAAGTAAGCGACCATATCGCATAGCATCTTTTCGATAGATTGCATATACATGCATCTAAATTCAGATCAGCAAAGAAATTTATCTTATTGTATGCAATTTGACATTAAAATAAGAGTTCTACTTAGTAACAATCATTTTGAAAAGAAAGAAAATATGAGTGTTACTGTTTAAATTAACAAGATCGGATGTGTATTTAGTTAGCAAGAAAATTAATCTCCTTGGTATCGAATACTATTTAGAAACTTAACCAAAAACGAAAATTTCAAATGAATAAGAACATATTTTAATAATCACCATAAGTATACCGAATAAAAAAAAAGTCATCAAATAAATTGTTTAGAAAGAAAAAAATCATGCTATACGAAGAATATTAAATAAATACTGGGTCGTTCTATTTCATTTTCTTTATTTATTCAGTATGGTATATTTTAAAAGACTGCTGCTTTATATTACTTTTATTACTAACAATGTACACAGTCAAATACGGCAAGGTGATTTTCGAATATTCAATAATGTAGAATATATTGGAAGCATGCCAAACAATACCATAGCAAACCTCACTGGTCAATCAGTTTCTGTTCTTTCGAAATGTACGAGGCGTTGCCTTGAATATACTTTATGTCAAACAGCAACATATTATATTCAAATACAAAGATGTCTACTCTACAGAGAAAAGTATGGTATTGGAACATTGAATTATATTAATAATGGAACAGCATCAGTAATAAGTCTTACGTATCGAAATCCATTAGGTAATAGACAATAAAAACATTTTTCTTTATAAAAATTTGTATTTGGTTTTCAGCCACTTTTTGTACTAATAATTCAACAGGCAAGTTACACTTGAGAGAAAAACAATTCATTTATTCTCCTAATCAAGCATATGCATTAGGATTAAACAATTACACTTTCGGTGTTTATCGTAGTTATGAAAATGGAAGTATTGGATCTTCGATTTGGCAAGGAGGTATTCAGCAAAGTGCGGATGTCTGTCTTGTATTACAATATGATGCGAATTTAGTTTTGTAAGTCAAAAATTCTAGCAGTACATGCGTAAAATACATATAGAAAGAAAACATATATAAAGATATTTAAAAGGGAGAGAATACAAAAGATTCTGGAAAATCCTGAAGAACGTAAATTTCATCAATCTCAAAATTAGGAATAGAATAAGAAGGGACAGAAGCTAAACAATTGCTAATTCTTTCTAAAATAGAACGAGTAGGAACAATCTTGCTTATTTTTATTTAGATATTCACCTTGTGCAGTTACGCCAACATCTGTTGCCTGGGCATCTAACACTATGAATGTTGGTAATGGTCTACCATATTGTTTGAATTTATTGAATAATGGTACAGCTGTATGGTTGGATGCGTTGAATCAAATTATGTGGAGAAGTGCATAAATATTGCATAGACTCAATAACGAAATGAATCTGTGTTTTTTTATCAATTTTTTTGCGAATATCTATAGAGCTTTTCGCTCAAATAATGTATATGCTTTTATTTCAGAAAAATATTTAATAAAAACACCGTATACAACAGCTGTTCGATTAACACGTAGTACAGCTATAGTCAAATATAGGCTTTAAAAAATAATAGTATTACGATTTCTCTATTGCGATTATTCGTACAAAAACTCTGATATTCGTTGTATATCTTGATGCAATCTCTGTATTTCATTGAAAGGATACATATCAGATTGTTGATAAATGTGTAATGCTCGTTGATAATATTCGAATGCTAATTTCAGTTCATAAAGATTCTCATAACATAGACCTATATTAGACAAACTTTGATCAATCTTGATATGATCAGGTGAATAAATTTCTTCTCGAAGAGAAAGACATTTCAATTCATATACCAACGATAATTGATAATCGAATTTGTTACGTTGAAGTTGAGCAAGATTGGGAATATCGGCACTAGTATTTGGATCTTTTGGAGATTGACTTCGTTCTGTTACCTGCAGACGTTTAAGCATATATTTAAAAGAGACGGTCCACGGCTCGATCGAGTCATTTTACTATAGGGTGTCACATGAAAAATTTTGACCTATGGTTTTGAAGATACCATTAGATAGAGCATGAAAAGTTATGCCTATATTCAAAGTTTTAGCCCTCCAGGACTAACCATTGGGTCAAGACAGGGAAGACAAGAGAAGGACGTCGGTGGAAATCGAAAAAATCGTGTTTTTTTCCTCGAATCACAGTATCTCAATTTTTTCACCTTAAAACTTACTGTGAAAAAAATGAGCTATATACCAAAAGATAGAGCAAATTCAGCTCTACAAAACCCGCTATGTCAATAATTTTTCTTGAAAATTAAAAAATGTATTTTTCACGCGATTTTTTCAATTTTTTTCGAAAAAAAACCATTCTTTCGATAAAGATTTTATATTTAACAAAAATAAAGTGATTTTTCACATCTAACGTAAGCGCTCTATCCAAATATAATAGATTTTTTTAACCAAAATCATCACAGATAGATGAATCAGTCTAATCAACTGTATGTATGAAATATTATATGGACAACATTTTCATCTTACATTCTTAATCAAAAGAAGCATTTTCTCATTCATCTATTGACGCATGTGTCAGAAAAAAAAGAAACTTCATCAGTAATATCCTCCACAATATTATTGGTGAATAAGTTGTGTTGACTCATTGGTATTCGACATCGGATGATACGATATTACATTATTTCTTTTATCTCTTTTTCTCGAACTTGTCTCTAGACAAAATTAATGTTTGCAAGAAGTCAATGTTTTTTCAAAAAAGATGAATCGTGTAACGACGCACTCATCAGTTTATATGATTTGCGGCATGAAATCTTTTCTAAAACATTATTCCCCGATGCTCAATCATGTGTTGAAATTATGCTTCTCAGAAGCGATTTGTTTTATGAGACGAAACTTCGTCTTCGTAAAACGTATGTATGTACGCTACATAAAGAAGAGCTGTTGAAAGAATATCGAGTATCTAAATACCGAAGTTGCTTTGTATGTGTTCGGGGTTTTGGCAAATCATCTGCAAGTGCTGCCATTCAGAACATATCTCGTATAGTTGCACTTACTGTTTATGAACAATTGCATCTACAGCGTTCTTACGGGATGCCTATATGTCGGCGATGCCGTGAAGAAGTGTTGAAATGTTGTGATGAGGTAATAAGCTTTTATTCATCTACAAAATTCATCGTAGATGCTGTGGTTGAATTTCTTGCCGGTGATTATGCAAATGATGTTTTGCGAGATCTATATTTAGGTGAAAGTCGTAAGTCAAAGCAATATAAAATCTTCTATTGTTGTGATTACAATATGATTTTTTATTGTAGGAAAGAATAAAGTGGTGATGGATTCAAAGTTGATGAATATACTATCATCAATTACCGAAGCCTATGATAATGCCGATAGTTCTTTGGATCGCCGAGCTATATTGTCAATTGTGGCAAAGCAAGTTGACTATAATTTACTTTCGTCTGTAATACCTGGGCTAACACGATACAGATACACGGCAGCTCGAAGATACTCCGAAGAATATGGCACCGGAAAAATTATGATGCCAATACCACGTACAAACACTCGGTTTTCTAAAGTTCAGGTGGAACATTTTATTGATTTTATCCTCAGCTCACATGTATCAACAGATGTTCCTTTTGGAGAGAAAAGCTTGAAACTTTCTAATGGTGCGGCATTAAACGTACCCGATATTATTCGTTCTATGAACTCAACCCGAATTATTCAACAGTATCATCACTACTGTGAGCAAATGTGCTCTAATTTCGAGCCATTAGGATCATCGTCCCTATACAAAATTCTGAGTTGTTGTAAAGCTTCAACTCGAAAAGCTCTTCAGGGACTGAACAATTTTGTTGCAGATGGAGTTCAAGGTTTTGAAGGTTTGAAGAAGTTAGTTGAAAACCTACCCATTGATACTGAAGAAAAGAATAGATTAATCAAAACTTTACAAGGTGCAAACGAATATCTGAAATCGGACTTCAAGTTACATGTGAATCGGTCATCTCGTATTCCAGACCATTGCATTCTATTTAGTCTAAGTGAAATCCGCTCACAGTATTTTAGTTCACCATGTGAACACGATCATGACGACATATGCATCGAATGTACAAATTTGAACAATATATTTCTGGATATAAAATGTGAAATTCAAAAGAATGGATCAAAAGATCTTGTTGATCGAATAATGTATGATTATAATGATTATGTTGAATCTATTCTAACATGGAAATCGCATCTTATACGTTGTGTAAATCAGGATCAATGCCGTACGATTATTTTACGAGAAATTTCTAGCCGAAGTGTATTCTTAAACATCGACTGGGCAATGAAGTATGTTATCTCAAACATAAAATCAATGCAAAAAGGAATAGAAGATAATATTGAAGAATATCAACTTGTTTTCTCTTTTTTAACCTTATATTGAGTGCCAAAGTATAAAGCGATGAGACGTCAAGAAATCATCTGTCGTATAAAAACCTAAACAAAATGGCATAACTTTCTAAAAGCAAATTGTTTCTCGAATGCTCGCTTGTTTTCAACAGAGAAGTCACATTGTTTTTACTCTATTATAGATGGAATCCTATCCAATATCGTGAAAGTCAAGCAGCCTTCTTCGGTAAAAAAAAGGCATTAGTTGTCACATAGCTGTCGTTTCATTCAAACCGATTGTTGATGATGCTGATGGTTCTGATGTTTCTGGCGAATTTGATGAATCATCGAGTGACTCTGATTCTGAAGAAGATGAAAAACCTGACGAAGAGAAAATTGAAACAGGGAAAATTCGTCTCGATCATAGTGTGTATGTTCACGTATTTGATCAAGTTACTCAAGACAGTGATGCTGTTTTGTCGATCATAAAACATGTTTTTCGGCAAATTAAAATTCATAATAGTCTTATTGACAATGCGTTGAGGGTTGAGGGGTGAGGGTGTTGAGGGTGAGAGTAAATCTCATTGACCTAACCTGCATCCTCTCCCTCAAAATAGAAACCGATCATAAAGGGTTAAACTCTCTTTTTTGGGAGTCAACGTGAGTCTACAATGAATCTTACGATTTTACCATGGTAGCAATGGCGAAGTGGTACTTATAAATATCGCAAAAAGATTTTCTTTTGTCTTATAACACTTTAAATCAACAGTTCTTCTTACATGAGGTATCGAAAAATAAGTACAATATTCAATTATTATCACCATCATCAGTGTCATTATGATCATCAACGTCTTGTTTCTGCTCATAAATAGGAATACAATCCGGAGAAGTTAGACATGAATGACAGCTTCCACCATATTCAGATGGTAGTTGATCAGAATCAATATGTTGTAACAATACTGCTGAAATATCAGATCCTTTTTTGATAAGAATGATTTTTGATTTCGAGACTGGATCAATGACATGCTTTACTAAATTCCAAACAGTAGGGAAAATTTTTGGTGGATTTATAATAAATAATTGCCCTAAACGTTCAGGATAATAGTTGTCATCGATGTAGAGGCATTGTTTAAAAAAAGGAATTAATTTTCTTGTCTTTATCTTCATTCCCTTTAAATCATGAATCAAAGCAAAAGTTTCTACATGTTTACCCAATTGTCGACTACGTTGTCGTGCCAGTTGACAATTAAATTCCAGCCAATATATATGACATTGCATCAATTCCTCTGCTGTATATCCATTAAGCATCTCATTCACATGCACCTGGTCGGTTTTTTCAATATATAATGGTTGATGAGCTTTCGTATAACCATGTGGGTAGTAGATCATCAGATAGTCATCAGCAGAGAAGCGTGATGAGTTGGTGTTTCTGTAGGAAACTTTGATTCTTATCAATGTTAGATTCTTAATAAAGTATAGAAGCTATACGTATTTGGGTTAATGTGAAGGTTAGTAGTTGTTCAACAAAAATACACGTGGATGATAACTGAGGATGTACGATCAACTGAGATGCCTATAGAAGATTAAGATTTCAGATTTGCATTATATGTATTTCAAACTTTCTTTCGTAGAAAGAAATGTAGAGCTTATGTAGGCGAGCGTTACGAGTAATATTTGCCTTCCAGTAGAGAGTTAGCAACGTTAATGTTCCGTTACTTGTTGTTAAAGAAAGAGTGAGTATTTTGAGAAGTCACAATTTTTTAAAGTTTAATCAAAGGAAATCGTATAGAACAATTTCGTTGTTTTCTGAAACGTTTTTATTGCTGTCGATGAAGTCTCTTGAGGGAAGAAGGAAGTTTGATATAATTGAAATGTTCTATGGCTTCGATAAAACAAGATCAAGTATCAGAGAACTAATTAATTGATTAGCTTTTGGATTTCAGTTTTCGGTATTGAAAAAAGTGGCTATATTAGAAAGTTTCACTGATACAGTGCAAGAAATTTTGTATATGTGTTATAAAGAAAGAAAGATTGAGCCGCTCAAGTCGTGAGTGGCCTTTTTGTTGATCAAGAAAACGCTTAATATCAATAATACTATATATTTGTCTTGTAGTAAATCTCTTTCAGAAAAGGGTCTGCGAATCCCTGGGATGAGCGCTACTTGTTTTCCATTGAAATCATCTGAATAGCTCTAGAAACAAAGTCAAAACTATCTGATGAGACCCTTTAGCAAGGTCGAAACCGGTCATAGTTGCTAGACTCAACCAGACCTAGAACTACTTTGAATTTTATTTCTGAAGTAATTTAGTAGGTTAAGTATCTAAATATCTGTTTGTGATCTTCGAATCATCTGAACAATATTGGGTACATAGTTAAAGCCATCTCATGATTCCTTTAGCCGGGATGAAATCGCGATAATGGTTGCTAGACTCAGCCCCGCCCTCAACACCCTCTAGTAGAAATCCTGATCGGATCTTAATAAAGCGTGGCTACACGCTTCATTTTGGATTTCAGCGTTTCCTCAGGAAAAAATGCCAATCCTTGCAGGATCCTTTCACTAATCGTCTAAGATCCGGCAAAGAAGTAACCAAGATTCTCCCTAAGGTTTCGAATAGTTTAGTATTCAATTTTAGGAATGGTACGAGTAATATTTATATTATTAACAAAATTCTCTATGCTATCTAAAGCATAGTCTTCATTCTTTTCTGAGACTACTTTGATGCGTTGACTTATTTCATCAGCACATTTTATAATCTTTGCGATGTACCGACGATAAATTTAACCTTATGTAATCAATATCTTAGGATAGACTTACGATGACTTCATACTTTTTTGTATAGTATTGCCAATGGCAAGCAGAACATGTAGTACCATAATTGGCTCAGTTAAGTTCGAGAAATTAAATTTCTATAGTCGAAAAAGCACGGCACAATAAACTTGCAATTCACTTATGTCTACCGTTTTATTGATCTCTCTATTCTTTCTATTAGCTATTTGATAACGTCGCAACTTTCTTTTTTCTACTCAGATATAATATTCTCATCCTGGATTGTTCATAAAAAAACAAGAGGCAGCAGTTCAGTTCGACTTATAACTAGAACAAGAATCCGCAGAGTGAAAATAAAGCGAGAGTCATATTTCAATGTTTTGTGTCCAAACATGGCACAGTCATTTATTATCGTCCTTTCAAAAAATTTGCTAACTGCCATCATGCTTCCTTTTTAAGCTTATTTTGAATAGTTGGAATGAGTTTCAGGAGAACGCGTTGATATATGATATAAGCGCCTCCTTGAGCGCCAGGAAGCATGAGCCAAATAAGGAGCGCACATTTAAATAAACAATAAAACGATGGTGGGTTAAATAAATGAGAGCAGAAATGTTCCATTAGCATAAATAATGTGTAAATCGGCCAATAAATTAGCCAAACTAGGTTGCTATTCGTACGATCCAATTCTACTGACATGATTGACGCATACACTGGATAAAATAAACCGATGACGAAATTGCAAACGAAATCTCTGCCATAACCAAATACAAGGTAGATGGCGAGAAGCACGATAAGAAGACCAAACATAAGATTCTCTCTTCTAATTTGCGTTGCTCTTTCGAGAGGGGCTAGACACGATCCAATCGGCTCCTTCAGAAGTATAGTGTTAAGTTTCTCTTGAAACACGATGACGCTATTTAGAGAAGACGGTTGGACTGCAGCTGAGGGGACAGTGTTAGCTAGGTAAAAGAAAAATAAAAAAAATATTAGGGGATCTTTCACAGACTTTTCAAAATTCTATAAAGACATTAATTTGACGGGTATTTCTGACTGTAATAGAACTTTTATGCGAGTATACGTACTACTATCTATTGGTTGAATCACATCAAAAGAAGGAGCATTGTACCCAGCTTGTTGCTGTGCTTGTATTTGTTGTTGTCGCACTGTTAGTTGTTCCTTCACTTGAGAAATGTTTTCGTTCATGATTTCATGCCGAAAGCGAACTGGTGTATTGAGATAATCAAAAACCAAATTATTGAACGTAGCTTGGTGTGTGATTCCTTGTTGTCTCAGTAAAGACTCAATATACTGTCTGGATTCATCATCGTTTGCTATTTCACCAGCAGCAGGTACCTTCACACCGATCAGACTTTTTGATGGAGTAGGTCTGACAGGTCCTTCTTTACCATATTTGTCGCTGGAGGAGACCCACAGAGCTGCCATTCTCTCACCAAAAGATGTACGCTTTTCGACGACGTCAAAAGAAGGAGCATTGTATCCAGCTTGTTGCTGTGCTTGTATTTGTTGTTGTCGCACTGTTACTTGTTCCTTCACTTGAGGAATGTTTTCGTTCATGATTTCATCGCGAAAGCGAACTGGTGTATTGAGATAATCAAAAACCAAATTATTGAATGTAGCTTGGTGTGTGATTCCTTGTTGTCTCAGTAAAGACTCAATATACTGTCTGGATTTTTCATCGTTTGCTATTTCACCAGCAGCATGTCCCTTCACACTGACCACACTTTTTGATGGAGTAGGTCTGACAGGTCCTTCTTTACCATATTTGTCGCTGGAGGAGACCCACAGAGCTGCCATTCTCTCGCCAAACGATGCACGCTTTTCGACGACGTCAAAAGAAGGAGCATTGTATCCAGCTTGTTGCTGTGCTTGTATTTGTTGTTGTCGCACTGTTACTTGTTCCTTCACTTGAGAAATGTTTTCGTTCATGATTTCATCGCGAAAGCGAACTGGTGTATTGAGATAATCAAAAACCAAATTATTGAATGTAGCTTGGTGTGTGATTCCTTGTTGTCTCAGTAAAGACTCAATGTACTGTCTGGATTTTTCATCGTTTGCTATTTCACCAGCAGCATGTCCCTTCACACTGACCACACTTTTTGATGGAGTAGGTCTGACAGGTCCTTCTTTACCATATTTGTCGCTGGAGGAGACCCACAGAGCTGCCATTCTCTCGCCAAACGATGCACGCTTTTCGACGACGTCAAAAGAAGGAGCATTGTATCCAGCTTGTTGCTGTGCTTGTATTTGTTGTTGTCGCACTGTTACTTGTTCCTTCACTTGAGGAATGTTTTCGTTCATGATTTCATCGCGAAAGCGAACTGGTGTATTGAGATAATCAAAAACCAAATTATTGAATGTAGCTTGGTGTGTGATTCCTTGTTGTCTCAGTAAAGACTCAATATACTGTCTGGATTTTTCATCGTTTGCTATTTCACCAGCAGCATGTCCCTTCACACTGACCACACTTTTTGATGGAGTAGGTCTGACAGGTCCTTCTTTACCATATTTGTCGCTGGAGGAGACCCACAGAGCTGCCATTCTCTCGCCAAACGATGCACGCTTTTCGACGACGTCAAAAGAAGGAGCATTGTATCCAGCTTGTTGCTGTGCTTGTATTTGTTGTTGTCGCACTGTTACTTGTTCCTTCACTTGAGAAATGTTTTCGTTCATGATTTCATCGCGAATCCAGACTGGTGTATTGAGATAATCAAAAACCAAATTATTGAACGTAGCTTGGTGTGTGATTCCTTGTTGTCTCAGTAAAGACTCAATATACTGTCTGGATTTTTCATCGTTTGCTATTTCACCAGCAGCAGGTACCTTCACACTGATCACACTTTTTGATGGAGTAGGTCTGACAGGTCTAATTTCGGCAGTTGCTTTACTGGAGGCCCACAGAGCTGCCATTTTCTCACCAAATGACTCTTCTGTCCGCTTTCTTGATATTTCGAGGGTCGTGTAATTTGTATCGGACGAGCCTGATGTGTTGTCGGTATACTGAAAGAAAAATGCAGTTCAAAACCAGAAGTTTCCAAAAGGAAAGATGTCGACAGAAATAGAAACATGACGGACGAAGCAGTATTTTGCAGACTGCGCTCACTCTCCTTTTGTCTTTAACTAAAATGAATTGTTCTCAAGTAAATCACAGAAATATTTGTGCATTCACTTTCGACACAGTTTTTGAATTGCTTTAACAAACATACTTCGTTCGTCTTTATTATTTCCGACTTGTAGTTTGTATCGATTGATTTTTCGTTCTTATCATCGTTCCACAAATTGGCCATCTTCTTCCCGAACGCCGATTGCTGAGGTTTCTGAAGGAATATGACTAAATGATGTATGATTTGAGGATTTTAAATTCTTACGTTTGATGCCATTGTATGCTGAATAGAGTTTTGGCAAGGATTGTATTATTTTCTGAAGGAAGTAATTCAGATAGATGAGATATAAATATACATTGGTGGTGAGAGCTCTTCGAATGACTCAAAAAAACTTTCTTATTCTTCTTCTACTTCGAGACGTGGTTGGTTCATACATGAGTGTCACTCCCAAGTCATGGTATTCTGAATGATGGAACTCTTAGTTGTGCATCTTATTCCACTCAAAAGTCGGTTAGAAAAAATAGTAGTCCGTCTTTTTCTTGTTACGGACAATATTGCACTAACGAGGGAACCAGCCGAGGTGTCGCTTCGGAGGGTTCCCTCGTAAGAAGACAAATGACCGAACGCTAGGAAAAACGAAGAAAAAATAACAAGATGGAAAAGACGAATCCTTAGGATATCGAATTCATGAAAACTCAGTGAGAATTCTGGGAGTACAGTCAAAGTAGTCGAAATATAGTATCGAAAGATGAAGTCTTATTTTTCATGGAGAATGTATGTAGTATCTTGATTTCGACGTCCTGAAACTGGTTTAGTGAAAGAAGTGACAGATCTCAAATCTGTAGATTCTTATTGTACACCCGGGATTCCTCTGGATAATATGGGACTCGGATTTCTAAAATCCACGACAGAAGAGGATGTTTTTTGGATTGGAATCCTACGAAAATTTCAGAAATCTCCAAGAAATCTGTAGAATCGAAAATCCCCTTTTTTCCCTTGAATAACCATCTCCTGTATAAAAAACGCTGCCTTAGCGAAGCAAGAATAGTGGTTGTATAGTGATCGAAGAAAGTGTAACAGCTTTTCTCTTTTACTTGGCAACCATACAAGGCTCCCCACCAATGAGAAAAAAAACATACGTCAATCTTATATTTTCGATGTTTGATGAAATGGGAACTTTTACAGTCGTTCTTTTTTTCGCTTCTCAGCCAGAAAGCATTCGATTTCAAATCATACACTGAAAAAAAAAGTGTAGAATAATCAATCCTCAAAAAGGGTTTATGATTCAAAAATCCGTTTATGAACATGATCTACCCTTTCATAAACCCTTTTTCCGTTGATAACTGCGAAAGGGTTTATGTCCCGTTGCAAATTCATATATCCTAGTACTGATTTCTGGGTTTATGGACCCTTTTTCCGTAGATGAACGAAATCAACCTTTTTTTGGAGGGTTTAATATTAAATATCATATATCCTTTTAAAAGGGTTGACTTCGTTCATATACGGAAAAAAGGTCCATAAACCCAGAAATCAGTACTAGGATATATGAATTTGCAACGGGACATAAACCCTTTCGCAGTTATCAACGGAAAAAGGGTTTATGAAAGGGTAGATCATGTTCATAAACGGATTTTTGAGTCATAAACCCTTTTTGAGGATTGATTATTCTACACTTTTTTTTTCAGTGTAATCGAACGAACATTGAATGGCTTATAGTGGATGGAATGTTCCAGCTTGTCCTGTCGCTCGAGAAATCGAGCAATACTGGACCGAAAGCTTCCCATCAGGACAAAATGTAATGGCCAATGTTTATTACGATCCTCATTTCGTCGGTTTCAACAACCAAAACTTCGATAGTCACCCACAAGGTGATGCAATCCTTTTCAAGAATTCGTTGCTGAATTTCGAAATACATGCTCGTCACAAACCAGTCAATCAGACAGTCAGACCAAGCGTGATTGACGCTATTGCTGTCAAAGTGAAATCAGACATCATCGAGTACCATGTCGATCAAGGTACTTTTCTTCTTAATGGAAAAAGTCCCGAATTTCGTAGCAACTGGACATATTGTCCCAACTCAATGACATCAATTGTCATGGAAAACGGACATGAATTTCATATCTATGCAGAGTTCGGACCTCGGCTAACTGTTCGTAACTGCGGATGTTACAATTTGAACGCTAGACTAACATTACCTCGCGCTCATGCCCAAAACGCTGAAGCTAGCTTATTTGGCAACCTGACTGGAAAACATGCACAGATTATTCCAGCCACCGGTTTATTCTCGTCTAGTAGATGATTGTGAATTCAGACTTTCAACCATAATTTCATCAAGATTTTATGTGACAAATGACACTGGCAACAGACCATCTTCTAATTTTTCGATTCATATATAACTCTGAATGATCTTTTTCAATTTTTCGTAGAAGAAAACCCCCGCTCATTTATATTCAGTTTGCATTGAAGGAAATAAATTTGATTTTGAATTACATAAATAACTACACCTACAGATATGCGTGTGAACGCAGCAATGAATCCTCTAGTATCACGTTTTGACAGAACAGAGTCGCACTGAACACGATAATGGTATAAAATAAAAATCATCTACACATTGTTTGTTGTGAAGGAGAAAATATGAAATTGGATTTCTTTCATTCTCCTCTTGTTTTTTCAATAGAAAAATTTCTTTCGTTTCTTCCATCGATTTTTCACCATTTATTTAAACTGCAGCGAGGCGGAGAACATGTCGCGAAGCACAACACCATTTGTTACACTTCCAAATGAAGTTATTTGTCATATCTTCGATTATTTAACTGTTCTCGATATTATTCGATCATTTTCGAATGTTCAACGTCGATATGATGATCTCATTCGTTTCTATATCAAACAGATTGATCTTACTATTAATTGGAATGGGGATCGACAAGAAATCAAATGGATTTCTGAAATAATTCAAATACTTAAAATCGATCAATATCGGATTCATTTATTAGCGGAATATCAATTTCCTCAACTTAATTCTCTTGATCTAATCAATGTATTCAAATGGAATCAAATTATAGCCAGAATGAATTTGAAAAGTCTTAGCCTTTGGTTCGGTGACAATCATCTTTCTTCTCCCGATCAGGGAACAATTCCTCAGACAATAACAAGATTTTCTTCAAATATAATTCATTATTCCAATAGTTTTCATGAGAATCTGGTTCAAATCAATATACATATTGGTTCAATCGTGGATCTACTCGAAATCATTGAACGTACACCCAATATTGAAGATCTTTCCGTTACTTTCTCTTATTACTTTGACCATATGAATCGTACGGAGAAGAGCTCGGATTTAATTCGTTCTGACTCATCAGTACAAAAATTCCATCGATTAAACAAACTGAAGAAACTGGCTTTCGCAACCAAAGATGCTAGGAGCAAGGAAAGTCATAATGAATTTTTCCCATTCAATCAAATAGCAAGATTTATCGAACAATGCTGTCCAGACGAAACAATCCTGAAAAGAATAGTCATGAAATTTCATCGGATTCAATATTCGAAAGATATCTGGCTGATCATCAATCGGTATAAAGATAGTTTCGATCGTTTGGATTTTTATGGTTCGTTCATTGCCAATGGAGAAGATTTGAGCGATATGAACATCTCTTCAGATGAGAAATTCGATTATCATATTGAAGGAGACCTATCTTCATACCCAGACAATTGCTACGTGCATGTGTATTCAATACCATTTACTTTTGACAAACTTTATGGCTTCAGTTCATGTGATGAACTCAGTCGTCGAATATCATATACTTCTGTTCGCTATCTCTATTTCACTGAAACTCATCTTCATGATCGTCGCCTTTCTTTCGAAGATTTATCGAAACGGTTGCCATACTTAGTTTTAATCGATTGCATCGCACCCTTCAATCACGGATCTGTCAATATGAATACCTTTCCAGTACTTAGCATTGACGATGGTGTTTTTCATCGTGTAAATCGTCTTCGTTTTCAATCCTATTGCTGTGACAAATATTGCGACTGTCGAGAGGTTATTCTGCAGCTGCTCACTAGAATGCCAAACTTGAGAAGTCTAACAACTTCTGACGAGGCCTTCCTTCGTAGCGAGACTTTCTTACCACATGTGATCCAGCTGAATTGGCCAGTATGGGATTTTAGATCATTCGATACTTTGATTGCGCATGTACCACGCTTGGAAACATTGGCTCTAGGTGACATCAAACCATATATAGGAGAATTACCACGAACTATCAATTTGCTCTTTGTGAAGCTTCCGTCGTTGAAACTACTTTCGTTTCAATTTCATCCCGAGCTTAGCAACGATCGAACAGGTTACCGGAGAAGAATTCAAGATTCATTAGTTACTATGCAAAACATGAACCAACGTCTTCGTCATTTGTGTCTCGATTTCGAACGCGAAAGTGTTTTATTCTATCTTCGGAATTGATGAATAGAATTGGTGACCTTTCAAAGTTCAATAACAACAACAAAACTTGAGGGTGAGTTTACAGAAGAAAAGAATAATTCCAAGCAATGCTTACGGCCGGTTTCGACCTTGTCAAGAGTCTCATCAAGTAATTTCGGAATTGTCATTTGTTCGAGAAATCATCTGAACACAACATCCCGCTATGTATGTAGTAACCCGAACGTCAGGGTCATGGATACACGCATTCTAACTGATATAAAACTGTAAGATAGTAGAATGGTCCGCATAATCAATAGAAATATGTATTTCAAAGTTTTACTCACGACCTGTTTTACAGTTCATGTTGAATATATATGTATGATTAAGAATTTGAGTTAAATGATTGGTCACCGATAGAAGCCTTGTGATGATAATAAAATAGTCGCTATTCATTTTTTATCTGAAATAGAAATGAATATGCATGAGAATAACGTTTTTATGAAAATGATGAATTTGTTTTGTTTTGGTGTAAATGAGATAGTTTAGAAAGGAATTGCGAGAAGGAAAGGTTACAAGCATAAAGTTTGAGTAGAAAAAGTCCATATGAATTGAAACGCTGATTTTATGGTTCTATTCTCGACAGGAATGTTGCGCTTGTTTTTTTGTGAATGTCGGTAAAAGTCAATGTTCATTTAATAATATCTACAGGATCCATTGACCTTGCATTCATGACTTCACACATGAATAACATCAAAAACGGATAAAAAAAAGAAATCTGTAAATCTAAAATGCTATTCGATCATACATCGATAAAACTGAAACAATTTCTTCATCAAATGATTGAAGACTTCTAGTCTTTTAGGTATAAATCCCTATACTTACAATCACTATATTTTATTCGTGACGGTCGATAAATACAGCTGCATGAATAAATAAACAGTGGATCTATTCCGATGTTATACAAAATGGGGGATTTCGTCTTGTTTAATTTATTAGTTTCATAACATGTGGGAAAAATTGTTGTTTGAAGCGACAAACATGCATAAAATTAGCACAAAAGAACCTTATTAAACTGATCTCAGTGAAAATAAGTTCAAACTATTGAGACGATACATATCCGATCTTGAAAAATCGACTAGTAATAATAAAAGTCAGTGTTATTGTTTCCAGTATTTCAATGATACTGTTGTTCGAGGTCACTAATTCTTTTCTCTAAACTTTCTAAGCGACCCATACTCTGTGTGCTGGTTCCCAGTTTCATTTTACTTCTTGTTTCCAGCATGCGTACTCGTTTCTCCAGACGTTCGAGATAGCCATCGGCCTCATCACGTTCAACGACATTAAGAGAACCACCAGTATATCCCGCTTTCTCTTGTCGTTGGATCTCTTCCTTTCTCACTTTAATTTGCTCTTGTACGTGACTCGTATTTTGTGCCACAAATTGATCACGAATACCAGTTGGTGTGTTGAGATAATCAAAAACGAGATTATCAAAAGTCGGTTCGTGGTCTTTTCGATGAAATCCTTGCTTTTCCAAATAGGACTCAATGTATTCTTTTGATTTTTGATCATTAAGAACTTCGCCACCATGTTTTACATCAATAAGTAGCTGAGATTCATGGCTGATGGCTTGCTCAGTAGTAAAAAGTCCATTAACTGGAATGATTTGTGCATGATCACCGGTGAGCCTTCCAAACAAGCTAGGTTCAGCGTTTTGAGCCACATTACGAGGTATTGTCAGTGTGACGTTCAAGTTATAGCCACCACAATTATAGATGGTTATTCTTGCTCCAAACTTCGTGTAAATATCAAATTTATTCATGTTGTCGCGAATAATAGTTGTTTGTGTTTGCTCGAGTTTGGCGTAAAGGTCACCTTTCTCAAATCGAGCTGGTTGTCCATCTACCAACAGATTACCATCAGTGGCGCTATACTGAATAATTTGTGCTTTTACTTTGATAGCGATAGCTTTGATTACAGTTGGACTATTTCCATTTGAATTAACCTTTGCATGACGAGCATGTATTTCGAATTGTTCAGAGTTGTTTGCGAACAGAAGAGCATCTATTTGTGGCATGCAATCGAAATTTTGATTATTGAAACCGATGAAGTGTGGATCGCCATAGGCTTGAGCTTGAACTGTGTTTGGATGTTGTTGCTGAAACAGAGCAGCAAACTGATCGTATAGCGATGCCATATTTGATGTGTGAGCGCTTTGGCCAAACAAAAACGGAAAAAGAGAAGTGACTGGTTCGATTTCGTTCAAGTTGCTGGTTTCTGTATTTAAAAAATTCATTTATATGCAAACTACTTTAAAAGAAACCATAAAAATGCGCACTAATCCTAAAAAAACCCACAATGGGAGAGCGAGAATGCAGTGAGCATGAAAATAACAACTTTCTTAAATCATTATATAGTGTTGTTCGGTGAATACATACAATTATGAAAAGAAGAATGATAGACACTGATTTCAACATATTTATTGAGACGTTTTATGAATTTTTCACATTATTAGTCAAGAGAACAGCAAACACAAAATACAAAACGAAGAATGTATATATACAGTAACAGAACGAACTTTTATTTCTGTAATCATTATGTTCATAAAATATGAAACTCTGTAAGACTGATTTTTGTAGAAATAAAAACCCTGTGCATATAGTTTTGAAGATTTTTGATCATAAAGAGCAAGCAAGTGGAATAAGTTTCCATTTGTGGATTGTGGAGCTTTTCCCAGTGAATCTTCTGATATATTTTTGTTTTTCTAATTGAGTGTATCTAGAGATCAGAAAATGAAATCTATTTTTTAGACGTTGATTTTGAGACATTATTTATATTTTACAGTTGCTCGTACTCCTGTGGTTTCCTTCTTTCAAATAGGCTTTAAACGGTAGCTGGAACTAATTATATATGACTTTGTAGAAGATTTTAAGCGCTGTGTTTTGATAATATGACAACCTTCAGTTATATGAAAAATTGAGAGATCCATCATTCCTGTCATGTGGGCATTGACGCTTGTCGATTTTGCGGTGTTTTTCTTCTACCTTGGAAAAAACTCACTGATGACGACCAACAAAATACACTGTTCTCTTTTCTCTTAGCAACTATTTACTATGCAAGCAAAGATTCCTATTCGACTATGCTATGTGCAAGGACGTCGACGTTCGACGAAACAGAGCAGAAGTATGCACATCAGTCGACTTTTCTCGTTCCTTTGGTGACTGATTTCTTCTTCAAATGTTGCATACTGTATTGAATTAATTTGAAAAAACTCCACAAAAATACATAAAAGTGATTTTCGACACAGTGGTGGAATGACTTGTCGTTCAAAACTTCGATATTGACGATTTTCGGATAGTTCTTCACTTGTTAAACCACCCCATAGACCCTGCGGATGCCCTCTTTTTATCCCATAGGACGCGGCGAGGAGTTAGCTCCGTCGACTTCATTCATTTCTCGCATTCATAGAAATGAAAATCTCTATACTTTGCATAAATCGCATTTTTTTTATAAATGCCCTACAATCGGCTCAAAGTTTGGCACAAATTACTGCGGCTTACTTTCAAAAGGTAAAAGAGCATTGAAATGGATACCATTATAGAAAATACAGAATCCTAATTTATTTTCATCAGATGTACAACCTATATATTTCATATGACCACCTTCTGTTTTTTTGAATCACTTTCCAACTCAATATATGAATAAATCGGTCGGGACCAGGCATGACCCTAGTCTCAATCCTGATCATTCTTGTTGAATTCCTGCACAGATCCTTCAGGATCCTCAACTAATAGGATCGTGTCAAGTTTAACTGAGGATCTTATTTAATATCCTGACAAGATCCTCATTCAAGTTCTTGACAAGTTTTGATCAGGACATTGACTTAATCCTTCGAGGATCCTGATCGTAAGATAATTGAAGGAAAT
>Ga0209960_1001806_pt1 | contig 25013 bp, 24 predicted proteins | sample ThiBiot_500_plan_2_FD_183947 | JGI IMG/M metagenome (GOLD analysis project Ga0209960, IMG submission 183947) | Wastewater bioreactor microbial communities from Cape Town, South Africa - Thiocy_expt_500_plan (SPAdes) | ecosystem: Engineered > Bioreactor > Thiocyanate-remediating >...
ACTGGCCGCTGTTCGGGCCGCTCTGACGGCTGTATTCAGCCGCGGCAAGGCCGGGATTGCGGGTCCGGTCGGCCGTGCTCTCCTGGAAGCGCGGGATCGTCTCGTCGACGCGCTTGCCTTGGTCGATAGCATCGGCCAACGGCGCCGTGTCGATGACGCCCTTCTTGTCGGGCACCAATCCGGCGTAACGGGCGATCTCGTCGGTAGTGACGTCGCGAACGACTTGGTTGGTCGTGTTGGTGCGGCCGGTGAGGGCGCCCAACACATGACCGCCCGTTTCCACAACCTTGTCGGTGAGTCCCTTCGCGCTAAGACCAGCCAATGCGCCCGCGATATCTCCGGCCTGTTGCAAGCCCGTCGGGTGTTCGCCGCGTCGCTCGGCATCGGCCTTGCCGGTGGCTTCGTTGATCAAGCCTGCGCCACCGCCGGCGGCTGTGGCAGCACCGACTTCCTTCTGGACGAAGCGGCCAGGATTCACCGCGGCCGATTCCACCATCTTGGCGGGGGCCTGTTTGAAGAAGTCGGCGATGCGGCCGATGATATTCGTCCCGGTCGCTTCCGGGATGACCGCGCGGGCACCTGCCGCCGTCAAACCGGCGCCAGTCTTCAGCGCGCCGCCGACCGGTACCGCCATAGCACCGACTTCTTCCCCGACACGATGCGCGACGCTCTCGGCCGTCCCGTCCGGCGTTGTCTTGGGCGGCTCGACGCCCAGCAACCCCGCCGTCCAATCGTTGAGCTTGTCGGGGACCGCTTTGATGGCGTCGGACGTCAGGAACGGCAGACCACCGACGACCGTAACCGGCCCGGCGCGCGTCCCGGTAATTTTGCCGATGTCGCCAGGCGCACCTACGACATTTGCTGCACCGTCGACAAGGCCGCGCACGAACTGGTCCGCCACGCCGCCGACGGTCATTGCGCCAGACATGACGTTATCGACCAGAGACGGCTGTGCCGACGTCTGAGGCCCCGGCGTTTGCGGAGCGAGTGGAGGAGGCGCAAGCGGCGAAGCGCCCCCGGCCGGCGCCGAGAACATTTGCTCGACGGCCGCTGTTACGGCCTCTTCGCTGTCACCGGAAACGCGGTATTTCTTGCCGTCGGGGCCTTCAACGATGAAGTCCATGGCTTACTCCACCGGCGTGATGATCACGCGGCCTTGTTTCGTGTCGATGGTGCGCGGACCGGCCGGCGCGGCCGTCACGCCAGGGCCAGCGGTCGGATTGCGCAACGAGCCTACGGCCGTTCGCTCCCGCTGGATGAACTGATTGACGGCGTTGAGCGATTCGAGCGCCGAAACGTTGTTGCGCAGCATGCCGCCGGACAGCGTCTCCAGAGCGCGCTCGAAAGCCTGTCGCGACACCTCGCCCGACGGATTCTGCGACTGCGCCCACTTGTAGGCGAGGTCGGCCGCCATGATGCGAGCGTCCTGGATGGCCGGGTCACGCGACGGCGCGATGCGCCGGGCGATGTCCAGAACCTGGTCGGCGTTGATCGGTGCGTTCGGACCAGCTGCGGCGGTAATCTCACCCAGCGTCGCCTGCAGGTTCTGAGCGAAACCGCGGATGTCGCCGACAGGGCCGACGATGCCGGGGTTCTTTCGCAGGAGGTCGCTGTACTGGTTGACCAGCAGCTGCATGGCGTCGAGGCCTGCTGCCTTGCGATTGCTCTCCGTCTGGTTGGCCGTGGTGGCCCCCATACCTTCCTTGTTCTGGACGCCAGACGGCGCCTGAACTTGCGAGCCTTGCGGCAGCGTCGTGCGCGTCTGGCTGTCCACCAGGCCACCGGTCGTCGGATCATAGACCGCCGTGCCCGCCTGACCGCTGGGTGTACGGTAGTTGAAGACCTGCGACTGCTTATCGGGAATCGGTACGCTGCCTTCGTCGAGCTGCTGTGGCCGGGTGACGGGCTTCGGCTGCCCTGTGACGGGGTCACGCACGATCTCTACAGGCGTGCTGCCGTAGGCAATGGCGCGCTGCTCATGGGGCGTCATGCCGGCGATAATCTTCGCCTTCATCTCGGCTTCGGTGAGCGGCTTCGGGGCGCCTTCCAGAACAGTTCCGTTCGGCATGTAGTTCCGCTCACCCGGTTGGGCGGCGACGACGCCAGTCTGCGTATCAGGCAGCTTGTAGAGTGCCGCTACATCGGGCGGGATATACCGAACGGCATCCTTCGCCACCGGTGAAAGCAGCGTCTTCGTGACGTCAGTCTTATTGTCTTCCCCAACCTTGAACCGGAAATCATTCGACTGGACGTCTTGACCCCGGCGCGTATCGGACGAGTGGATATCCTGTCCACGGCGGGTGTCGGACGAACGAACGCCAATGCCGTAACGATCCGTCGCATCGCGAATGTCCTGGCCGCGGCGCTCCGTGTCGTCCTTGCGAGCCGTCGCACCAAAGCTCGACGACGGGTTCCACAGGCCGGTGATGACGCCGTACAGATCGAAACTCGGATCCTTGGCGGCGTCCGGGTTTTTGGCGAGTTCATACAGCTTCGCGACGCCACCCATCTTCTGTTTGGCTTCGGCAGCACGAATAGCCGCGTATTGATCCTGCGGGCTGATGGGCGCGAACATCTGCGCCAGGCTATTGAAACCTTGAGATATGCCAGAATCGCCGGAGCGATAGACGCGAGGCGGTGCGTAGGGATCGGCCATTGGTGCCTACCGGAACATATTGAAAATGCCGCTCCAGGAAGACGGCTCGGAAACGACACGGGTGCCGTGCGGGGCGATCATCGACGCCGGAGAGCTTGCCGTGCCGATCGACCCGCCGCCGAACGGATTTCCGCCGGACAAGCCAGCGAACATGCCGACCTTACCGACGCCGCCGAGAATATCACCCAGCATCCGCGTACCGTTGCCCGCCGAATTGGCGGCCTGCAGCTCAAGCGGCAGAACGGACTGCGATCCGGCCTTGAAGCTGTTAACGGAGCCGAGGGCGGCGGCATCCTTGGCGGTGCCGCGCGATGCTTCGCCAAGTACGTCCCCGAAGGAGCGCAGTCGGCCGAGCGCCTCGCCTTGCTGCTTGGTGTAGGCGGCTACCTTGTCGCCCTGTCGCTTGCCTTCCTGAACGATGATGTTGCTCGAGGAAGTCGGCAGTGCGCCAGTCGTCGGTCCGGACGTCGGCAGTGCAGCGTTGTTGGCCGCGTAGAAATCGGCAACCTGCTTGGCGCGATCGTCCATGCTGCCTTGGGCGTTATCGTAGCGGCCGCGGGCCTGCGTGTTGATATTGTTCGCCTCGGCGTCGTATCCGCGCTGCCGGAACAGTTCGGAATTCATCGCACCGGACCGTGCCGACTGGACCTGGCTGTCGGCAGCCTGGTTCGCTACGACTGATGCACCGGTCAGAAGTGCGCCGCCAATGGTAAGTGGATCACACATGCTAGTACGTCTTCACGGCTGACGTCGGATTGGTGCCAAACAGGCCGGTGTTGTAGCGCGGCGGCTGTCCGGTCAGGGCGCCGGTCTTCTCCAGGCCGGACTGCGTCTGCAACGCACCGGTGAAGTTGGCGAAGAGTTGGCCGATGGGATCGAAGGTGTCGGGAGCGGTAAGCGCGGCCGCGCGGCCCGTGGCCGCGTTGATCGCGCCTTGCTGATCTCCCGTCGAGTTGAGCATGCCGATAAGGTTGCTGCGGGCACCCTCGACGTTGTTGCGTGCCGTGTTTGAGTAGTCGAGCGCCTTGTCGCCAAAGGCGCGTTTCAGGTTGTCGTACTCCTTCTGGAGTTCGGCTTCCTTGCTGGTTCGAGCGGTGCTGTCGAGCGTGCCGGCGCGATCCAGTGCATAGGTCAGCTGTTTACGAGCTTCGGCGTATTGGTCGTCGAGCTGCGGATTGACGTAGTCGAGATACGCCTTGCCACGACCGCTGTAGAAGTCATCGTTGAACTGGGTGTCGAACAGATTGTTGATCGAATTCGTACCGGTCCGAATGCTGGTCTGCCGGTCGAACTCGGCTTGACGCTGCGCCTGGGCACCGCCGTCGCCACCGCTCTGCTTGGGGATCATTACGCCTATCCGCGAGGCGACCGGCGCATATGCTGCCCTGTCGACTCGAAACCGAATCGGCGCATCCAGCGGGCGGCTACTTCTGGCCGGTGGCCAGTGGCGATGCCCGCGAACACCTCTTCGGGGTTAAGACTATCCGCCCACCGGTTGAATTCGGTGAACAGGCTAGCGGCCGCCCGAGTTCCGCGCTTGTCGGGACGCACGTAAAATAGCTCTTGTGAAACGAAAAAGCCAGCGCAGGCCGGGTAGTCCATGATCTGAGCCGCTAAGAAGCCGACAACTTCGCGCGCTTCCTCGAGGACGAATATCGTTGGGTTGGCGCCGGTTAGATACGCGTCAAATGTGGCGCCGGCGCGCGCCACGTCGAATGTCAGGTGCGGCGTCTGTTCGACCGCCATGCACCGGCCGAGCTCTACGACCGCGTGTCGATCGTCCTCAAGCGCCAGGCGCGCAAGCATCCTTCACCCACGCGAATTGCTGATACGCCTCGCCGTTCTTGCCGTAGCCACGCATCGGCGGGCCTTCAGGCTGCAGGCCAAAGTGGCGAATCCAGCGATGCGCCTCGTCGTGACCGACGAGCGACACCGCCTCGATACGATGCACGTCCGATGCCTTGATGTCCCGCAACATTCGGGTGGCCATGTAAGACACTTCAAGGGCGATTTGCGGAAAAGCGTCGGTCGCGAAGAAGAGCGCCGTCAGGACATGCGGGCGGTTCTCGACGAGCCCGCCAACTGCAACCGGTTGCGCTTCCCAGAACGCAACCATGACGTCCGGGCGGCCGGCGTATCGGGCAGCCAGCACATCGGCAAGTTCGATACGGTCATCGGTCTGCGCCAAAGCGACGAATTCATCGAAATCCGGTTGGCGCATGGCCAAAGCTACAGCGCGAATATCTGCGGCCGTGGCGTAATCAATCCGCATCCTCTTCGTCTCCCTCGTAGTGGACTGCGACGGAACTCACGAGCGCATCGCCTTCACCGATTGATTCAAGGCGTAAGCTGATGTGGGTCGATTCGCCGAGAGCCGGCTTGTCGGGCTCTGAATAGGTCGTGCGGAAGTAGCGGCCGATCTCTTCGTCGATGTTGACGCCGTCTTCATCTACGCGCAGCGCCACCTTGACGCGCCAGAGACCGCGAATCGCGCAATCGAAGCCCTTCCACTTCTTGCTCTTGGTCGGGCTGCCACCGTCGAGGAAGGGCAACCACGCCACAGCGGACGTTGCGTCGGTGGCTGTGCCCGTCGAAATGCCGCCGTAGCAGAAAATCTTGTCGCCGCCTCGCACGTACATGCGCCGTTGAAACGTGACGGCCGCCTCGACATTGAAGTCGACACGAGTGCCGTTACCGTTGAAGTAAAACGTCTGGTACAGCGACCACGCGCTAATCTTCGACCCTTCGAAGAAGGTGAAGACGAAGACCTGGTCCTTCATGATCAGCCAGAACCGCTTGTCGGTCGGGTTGATCAGGCCAAAGACGCGCTCGCGCTCCGTCTGCGTCAAGGACCGCAACTTCGCAGTGACGAGCTTGTCGACGGCCGACCCCATGTCGGTGGTCGCAGCCGCGTTCGACGCGTCGCGGGCGCGGATCGATCGTACGCCGCTTTCGTCGAGGTAGAACAGGTCGTTGTCGCCAAACTGCGTCACCGACTGAGGGCTGGCGGTGCCGGTGTTGTTGAGGATCTGGATTTTCTTGTTCAACGTCGGGTCGGATTCAAGGAGCCAGATCAAAATGACGCGCTCGGCGAACACCGCGACCCACGACTGGTAAACGGCCAATGACTTCAGGTCGCTCGCCTCGGCCGCTTGGGTCGACATGTCGGTCACGCCGGCGCCGGTCGTGTCGGTCGTCCACTTCGTTGGCTGCTGGATACCGGACTCGTGCAGGTTCGGCCCTGACACGCTGTTCATGCGGCTGCCGATCGTTTTGACGAACGTGCCAGGCGAATAAGTGCCAGTGGCGTCGGTGCCGCCGGCCAATACCATGCCAACGGCCGGGTTGAGCACGAGGCCGTTGGCCGTGGCAGGTACAACCGAACGGCCGTTCGGCGCCGTCCCAGTCGTCGCCGCGATGACGCTGACAGTCGTGCCGAACGACGTCGCAGAATAATCAGGGCTCGACGTGAAACCGTTGATGGCGGCCGCGATCAAGCTCGCCATATTGCTGTTGCTGGTCGCCCAGACGACTGGCGCGTTGATAATGCTGATACCGTCGACTTTTAGGTCCGTCAGCGTCGACGTGCTCGCGGCCGCGCCGCCCGCCATGTTGACGAAGTTGCCGACTGTGACGTTGCCGGCGGCGGTGACAACGATCGCCTTGCCGTTGACACCGGTGCCCGTCGTTGTCGCAGTGACGATAACCTGCTGGCCTACCGACGTCGCCGAATAGTCCGGGCTTGAGGTGTGGCTGTTGATCGCCGAGGCGATGGCAGCGGCTGTCGTGGCGTTGTTACCGGTATGGTCGATGTCCGTCGACGAGATGATCGACACACCGTCAATGGTGATGTCCTGGATCTCGTTGACGCCAGGGTTTGACGTGCCGCCGGTGACTTCGAACGAACCGAATGCAGCGGTGGCCGGGTTGACCCCGCCGCCGACCACGTCGAAAGAGACGCGAGCGCGCCCGTCGTACCAGTCAGGAACACGCACGCCGTCGTAGAAATGGTGTCGAGAGCCGTCGGCGAACTCGGCCGCGACGTAGAGCTTGCCGGCGTACAGGTCCCACGACAGGACACGCGAAAGCGCCGTCGTGTTGTCGGGGTGCTGCAGTCGTTGGTAGGTGACGCCGACCGGAATGCCGCCGGGTGTCGCGATGTGGCCGAACACATAGAGGCCGGCGGTCGTCGCGGCGAGGTGAGTCGTGCCAGCCGGCAACGTGTATTCGAGCGCGAATTTGGCGCGCTTTTCGAACTGACCGCCGCTGTCGATGTGGCCGTCCAGGCCCTTCAGCAGCGTGCCGCCCGGCGACGTCTCAGGGATGCGCCGGACGTCGACGCCGCCCTTGAACTCCCGTACCCAGATGGTCGCCATGGCTACGGCGTCGTGCGGTAGTAGACCGTCGGCGGGCCGCGCAGGATGCGCGCCGGCCGCTGATCGCCGAACATGCGGAAGCGGCGGGTTTTGGTCGCATTGCCGCGGATTTTCAGCAGCCGCTTGTTGGCGAGCGCACCCTTCTTCTGCCCCTTCTCGCCGCCGAGGATTTCAGCAGCAGCCATGAGCGCCAGGAGACGGTCGTCCAGGTCGGCGACGTCGGTGTCCAGGCTGAACACCTGCAGGTCGCGAACGGCGCGGAACCGGAAGATGTTCTCCTTGGCCGTCATGTCACCGGTGATGCCGGGGACCGGCCAAACCTCAATCTGGTTGTCTTCTGTCACCATCCAGCGCCGCGGTGGCCAATCGCGCTCGTCGGTGTCACTGTTGAAAGCGTTGTAGTGCTCTTCGGTGATGCCGGCGGCGAGCGGCCGCCAGATATCGCCGTCTCGCACCCACATCTCAAGAACGCGGTCGACCGAGATGTCATTGGCGGCGACCAGGGAGCCATTTTGCTCCTTGAACACGCTGGTTACGTCGTAGTAGCGCTCGCCGGCCTGCGCGTTGAGGTATCGAAAGACGCGCAGATGCGTCCACGAGTAGTCGTCGTACAGTTGCTCTTGAACGCGTTGCAGATGCCGAACCTGATGGTCCCGCACCTGCGCGTTGTGAGCCGGATTAGTGGAGACTTCTAGCTCGACGCGCAGGCTCGTCAGCACGTCGCCGAGCGTTTTCCCACGCGCCACTGTTCACTCCCTAGGCGAGCGCGTCGCCTTGCGGCTCCGGCGCCACCGGCGCGAAGGGCTGGTCGTCGCCCGGCAGCTCGTTGACGCCGTTCGCAGCGTCTTCGTCATCGGCCGACGCGGGCAGGCGGATGTCGCTCTGGGTGGCCAAATCCATGCCGGCTTCGTACGCCTGTCGGTCGGCTGTGGCCTTCTGGCCGGCGACACGCGCCACGCGCTCGACGGCGAACTGGCTGTCGGCCAGCTCCAGCTCGTCGATATCGTGGAACAGGCGGGCGGCGGCGCCGGGGTAGAGCTTCTCGAGGAGGCTGTTGCCGTTGCTGTCCTTGGCGTTGGCGTAGATGCCGTCGAGACGGCCGCGCTCGGTGCGATTGGAGCGCTCGACGCGCCCGGCCGCCTTGATGTCGGTCACGGCGTCGCTACCGTGGATGACCTGCAGAACGGCGATTTCCGCGGCCGTGACGGCGTACTTGGGAACGGTGTTGCCGATATCGCCACCGAGGGCGACCAAGACGTTGGCGAGTTCGAAGGATTCGGGCACAGAGCGCTCCACTGTGGTTGAAGAAGAGACGGCGGGGCCGAAGCCCCGCCGCGGTGGCCATTACAGGGTGTCGAGCCGGATGCGGATCAACAGGAAGCCGTCGCCCTCGGTAAAGGCCGTCACTGCGGACGCCTCGACCGACAACTTGCTTTCCTTCACCAAACGATTGGCGCCCGTGATCTGGGAGCCGGCGACGCGAGCGCCCTTCGGCGTCAGCGCGGCCGACGTCAGAGCGACGAGACCGCCCGTGACGTTGGTCGTGTCGATCTCCAGGTTCAGCGTCGCCAGCTTGCTACCCGTGGTGACGGCCTTGCCGGCGACGAACTCGACGTTCTCAATGTAGCCGTCGACGCCGGGCCGGATATCGGTCACGACATCGCCGACGGCGACGGATGCCAGGTCGATCGGAATCGTCAACAGCATGACGTTGTTGCCGCGCCGCTGGGCGAAGAAGGCGCGGACCTTGGTGCCAGCCGCCCACGATGCACCGGTGTTGTTGGTGATCGTGATATCGGACGACCCGTAGGTGAAGTTCACGCCGGGGCTGCCCTGCGCGACCTTGTCGTTCTCGTTGAGCACGACATAGCTCTGGCCATAGTCCTCGAGGCCGGCGTTGAACGACAGCTGTGAGAAGCCGGACGGGTAGGCGACCGTCACGGTACCGGAGTCGGCGACTAGCGAGCCGAGGACGACCTCGGCCACTGCGCCGTTGCGGGGAAGGTAGGTCATTGTGGCGGCTCCTTACGCGATCTCGTACACGGCGGACGTGTTGAGCTGCTGCGCCATCATGACGGCGGTCGTGGTGATGCCGTTGTACATGACGTAGCGGTCGTACGGCCGCTGCGGGTTGTGCTTCTTCATGCGCTGGCCGTTCATGTAGAAGAGCCGAAGGCGCTTCATATCGATGACGTACATAAACTTGCCGCGACCGAGGTCATCCAGGGTCGGATCCCACTCGATGGGCTTGCCCTTGAACTTCAACGGCGCCATGCCACCGTCGACGGCGCCTTCACGCATGAAGCCGTCCATCGTGTAGTTGCCGTTGGCGCGAAGCTCCTTCTCCATCGCATCGTAGAAGTCGCTGCCGGCGAAGAAGCGCCAGCGCGTCCCGCCCTGCGCATACTTGCCGAGCAAGCGCAGATCCTTCTGCAGGAACTGCAGAAGCGCGCCGCCGGAAGCCGTGTTCGACGTGACGACATTACCGTTGGCCGTGGTGGCCGCGCGGTTGCGCCACCAGGCATTCGCGGAACGGTTGATGCCGCCGGTCGTACCGGTCGCGGGAACGTCAAGGATGAAGGCGCGGATGCCGGCGAGTGCCTTGGTATCGGACGTACCGTCGCCGTGGACCAGGAGGTCGAGCGACTTGGCGTAGTCTTCGCCGAGGTCTTCGTTCTTGCCGTCCAGAAGATCGGCAAGGACATGCGCCTCGCGGCCGTCCATCTTCGACGTCATCTGGCTGCCAGACGTGTCGTCGATGTCGACGCCGTCGATCTTGAGCTCGGTATGCGAGACGACGAGCCCGATGTGGTGTTCCTTCCACCCGAACTTGGCGCGCTTGTTGGGGGTCGGGTTGTAGTACGTGACCTGGTCGTCGTGCGTGTAACCAGACAGCGAACCGCCGCCCTGGCCGGACTTCACGCCGACCGAAGCGAACATGTTGCCGCCGGAGAACGACCCGCGGGCCTCGTCGAACGCCTTCAGCATGGGCTTGTTGGCCACATTCTGCTTGAAGACGGTGCCCTTCTCGATAAACGCCTCGAGAGAGCTGTTGTTGATGTTGGAAATCTCGTCTGCGGTAAACGGCATTTTCTAGCCCTGAATGGCTAGCCGGCGCGGGCTTCGATCACGCGATTGATGATGTCGAGCGTGCTCTTCGGCTTCGGCTGGCTTGTTCCGGTAGCGCCGCCGCTGGAGGAGATTCGTCGCGTCTGACCCTGACCGACGGTCGGGGTACTCGTATTGCGAGCCGGTGCGCGCGGCGCAGGGAGAGCCCGGTACGCCGCCTCAAGCTGGTCCTTGACGCCTTCCGGCGTCGTCGGCTTCCAGCCGCCGTCCTGCAAACGCTTGATCTCGTCCATAAGCAGCTGCTGCTTGGCCGCGAAGTTCGGATCCTTGGTCTGTCGGTCCTGACACCACGAGAGCGCTGTGTTCGTCAGCGATTCGCTGAGTTCGCCTTGCCGACGGCGCTCTTCACGCTGCTGGGCAAACGTCTGGCCCTGTTCCAGGGTCTGACGCGATGCGCGCTCCTTCGAAATCTCCGATGCGGCCTCGGCGGTGAGTTCACCAGCCTCGACGCGCTTTTGGAGATCCGGCGAAAGCACCTCTCCCGATGCGACCAGCAGTTGCTGGACATAGGGCTTCAGCATCTCCCAGGCTTTCGCCGGGGAATTCTTCATCGCCGCCATGATCGTGAAGCCGTTGGCGGCTTCGTCGGCGGTGATGCCGTTGTCATCCATGAACTTCTGGACGTTCTGATACCGGGTCGCGTCGGCGCGAGCCGCGTTACGCTCCCGAATCAGATGCTGAAAGCGAGGATGCTTGTTGAAGGGGACATCCGAGTAGTTCTCGTTGTCTTCCTTCTTGGTGGCGTCGGTTCCTTGAGCCTTGGATCCTGCTTCTTGACCGTCGGCTGGCGAGGCCGCACCGTCACGCGACTTGCTGACGACATCCTGTACGATGCCGAGCGTGCCTTGTTCCGGGGTGTCGCCTTGCGCGTCGGACGAATTCGCGCCATCCGCGACCAGATCCTGCTGCTCATTGTCGAGCTGCTGGTCGGTCGCACCGTCCAGGGCGGCGTTGTCGGACGAGTTCAACGCCAAGTTATCGTCCAGAATATCGTCGGGCATTCATGCTCCGGTTGATGACCAGAATGTAGGGTATGTCGCTAACTGTAGCCAGTGAAATCAGACACATCAGACAGACGGAGACTGATTGTTGCCACCCGGAGCCGAACTCCCGGACGGACCGGACGGCGAAGCGTTCTTGTCGCCACCTTCGCCGCCCTGTTGCTGCGGGTCTTTCTGCGGGTCGCCTTGCGCCGGCTGCGCCATGCGATTCTGGGCGACGATCGCCGGCACCCCGGCGACAACGGCCTCCGTAAGATCCATGCGATCGTCGAAGCGGCGCAGGAATTCCTTGGCCAGCCACGTTGGGGGAATAGCCCCGACCTGCAACAGCAGGGGGCCAATTTCCTTGATGTTGCGAATCTCTTGAGCCTGGTTCGGCCGACCCGTCGAGCCCGCCTCCACCTCGAGGAAGACTTCGTTGTAAATCTGCTCGAGCGTCATCCCGAGGTCTTCAACCCACACGGCGCCGCGTCCGGCAATCTTGATCACGTCATCCTTGGACATGTTCTCCATGAGGATCTGGCCGCCATCGCGCGACATCATGGTCAAGAACGAGTCGAGGTCGTCCGTCCCCGAGCTGTCGACGACAGAGTTCGACCCGTCAGCGATGGCCGCTTGAGTGGCCGTGGACTTCGTCAGACCGCCGAGCTGCGCCGCCTGCGCGCCGACCGACAACGCGGCGTCCTGCATGACTTCGTTGGTGTCGTACAAGTTCGGATCGACGCCGGGCACCGGCACCGCCTGCAACACCTTGCCTATATCCTGGCTCGGATCGACACCATTGAGCTTGATGACCTCGAAAGGCTTACCCTGCTCCAGATTCGGAACGTCAACCTCTTCGTCGAGCGCGCCGGCGGCATAGACCCACCGCGGCCGAGCCGCCTGGCGGTGTTCGCGCTTGCCCTGGCGGCTGCGGTTCAACTCATTCTGGACGTCCTCCAGATTCTCGACGTCAGAGCGCGGAAATACCTCTTTTTCGCTCTCGGTGTCGTTGAGCGTGATCGGATAAACCGGCCAGAACCGCGGAACGGTGACGGGCGGCGCCGACGGCTCCTTCAGGAACTTCGGATAGCCGTCGACGACGTGGTAAACGAGCCCCGAGCGCTTGTCGTAGTGCTTGAAGAGGCAGACGAGGTCGTCGTCCTTGCCTTGAGCGGCGAAAACGCCGTCGGTAGAGTCGTCGCCATAGTCCACGCCGCGCGAACCGTACTCTCGCTGCCCGTCGACGGTGTACGGTGTGTAGTTGGTGCCGAGCTTGACCTTGAATGTCTCTTCGACGTCCTTCTTTGGCAGCACGTACTCAAGCGTGAGATGGTTGCCGCCCAAAAACCCGGCCAAGGCCGTCGTCAGGCGATCTGGAATGACCTTGGTAGCCTGGAGAAAATCGAAGGTCAGCCCTTTACGCAGAATGAGCTGCGGCTGCGCCTCTAGAGCGGCTATTGCCTTCTCCAATTCGGCGACTTCGGCTTCGCAATCGGTCTTTTCGGGATCGGCGGCGTCTGCCATCAGCGATTCGAGATGCGCAATGCGCTGTCGATAGTCGGCCAAGGCGTTTGTCGTCGCCTCGGGAATGCCGAACTGTTGCTGAAAGCCGAGTTCGACATAGCCGACGCCCGTCGTAAGCGAACGGCGCACCAAACGCTTCATGCTGGACTTGAAATCCAGCGGCGTCTGCTGCCGCATAGCGTCGGCGAACACCAATTCCAGCGTCCGGCCGAACTTCCGCAACGCTTCGCGCAACGCCATGCCGGTTTGGAAATCCTCAACGATCGCAAGCGCCTGTTCGTAACCCGGCGGCAGCTGCGGTTGAAGCGGTTCGAGTGACGGACCGCCGTTATGGCCCATAGCCGGCGCGAAAACGCCCTGGTTCTGCGCCGCAAGCGCTTCGTTGGCCCGGTTGGTGGCGGCGATTGCCGCTGTACCGGCCGCGACGGTCTGCATCGCCATCTGCAGGGACTCGGGCGTCTCGTCCCACACGATGAAATCGAGGGATTCCTTGCGGCGCGCGACGATGCGCGGGTTCTTGGCGTAGAGCGCGGCCGTTTTCGTGCGGATATGCTGGCCGGTGATATTGGCCTTGTAGTGAGACTCGGGGTATTCCGGCGCCCGACCCTGCAACGCGATGAACATCGACCGGTTCATGCGCTTGAACGCTTTTTCGAAGTGCTTCTTATCGCGCCGGATCGTCTCCTGGATACGCCGCACCAGCTGTGCGTCGTCAGGCTTCTGTTCGGACGAGGCTACACCGTTCGCAGTGTCGACAGAGCTCGTATCGCCACCGGACGAAACGTCGTCGGACGAGAAACCATCGTCGTTCGTGTTTTCATACTCGTCCGACATCAAAATCCGCCGACGTTGCGGCGCTCCTGCTCTTCACGTTTCCAGCGTTCCGCGTACTTCACCCACGCCAGAGTGCCGAATTTCGGCGCTTCATACGCCTTGCGTGGCGTCGACGCCTTCACCTGGCGAGGCAGACCGAGGCCAATATAGGCCAAGGCGTCCACGAAGTCATCGTGAGTGCCGTTCGGGAACGCCATCAGCTCGTTGATGGCCTTTTCGGTCCACCACATGCCCTTCGGAAACAGCACTTTGCCCATGGCGACACGCGCCGCAATCGATTGCGCGCGCTGTTCCTTGTCGTTCGCCGGCGTCACCTCGACAACATGGATAAAGCGGCCAGTTTCGAGCATGCGCTTTCGCAGAAACGGCCCGATGGACTTCGAAATGTGACCGCGCTCGGCCCACCAGATCAGCGGACGTCGCGCGATGATCGCGCCGGCGCCCATGTCGAGCATCGCTTCGACAACGGCATCAGTCTTCGCGCGCTTCCAATAGACGTCGAGAATATAGACGTTGTCTTCACGATCGACGCCGACTTTCAAAAGAACAGAAGGGTCGTTACGCTGCTTCAAACCGACAGCATGATCGCTGGCACAATAGATGCGCAGCGATTCGGGCAAATCCTTCGGGTCGTAGTACCGGATATTCTCGCGCTGGAAGAGCGTACCATCAGCAACCGTCGGACTCTGCTGGTACAAGGCTTCGAAGCCGAGCGGATCGATACGCCGCTGGCTCTCTAGAAAGTCTAGATCGTAGCGCGCAGACCACAGCGGTTGTCCCGGCTTGCGCCCGAGAGGATCGTCTTCTTCGGCGATGGCCGGTAGGCGTATGATTTTCCAGCGCTTCGCTTCTTCGGCGTTGTAGTGCGGGTTTTCCGGGTCGGTCAGTCGGCCGATAACGTCATCACTGTGCCAACGCGTCATCGTCAGCAACACCAGCTTCAGACCCATTCGCCGGGTCATGAATACCTTGGTGAACCAGTTCCACGCTTGGTCACGAATAGCCTGGCTGCGGGCTTCTTCGTGATCCTTGAACAGGTCGTCGCCGATGGCTGCGTTCGCACCGCGCCCCGTCAAGGCGCCACCACGACCCACGAATACAAGCCGACCGCCGCGCTCAGTCTGGATATTGTCTTTGGCGGTGCCGCCTCGCCGCAGTCCGTAGTCGGGGAATACCTGACGGTGCTGCGGCGACGTCAAGATGGCGCGCGTGTCGGCGCCGAAATCCTGCGCCATCGTGTCGGAATACGATGCGATGGCCAAGTCCCAGTCGGGGTGCCGGCCGCTGATCCACGCCGACAGTCGCTTGGTGGCGAGCTCGGTCTTGCCGTGCCGCGGCGGCATGCAGAAAATCAACTGCGGAATCTCACCGCGCTCCCACGCCTCCAGGGCCGTGGCTACCTCGACATGGAATTGTTCGGCCTCGTATCGAGAGCGCGACACATCCCCCGGCGCCTCGTGGTGAGGCATCGTGAACTTCGTGTAGGTGAGCAAGCTGTCCCGAGCCTCGCGCGCCACGCGCTGGCGCTCGAGGATCTGAATCTGCTTCTCAAGCTCGGCCGCTTGCCCGGCCGCACCGCGCTTCTCGGGAGGGACGTAGTTGTAGCGCTTGCCAGTCTTCGGGTTGATGGCAGACGGGTGCGGCATCTACCCCCGAATCTCACCGGGCGTGAAGCAAAGAACGACACCGCCGATCGCGCACAGGTGCGAGCGGCCGTCAGGCGCGGTGAAGGGCAGAACACGGTTCTGTGGTACCGTCAGCCACTCTTTGCCATCCCACGCCTCCCAGAGACCATCTTCGGTGACGCGCGCGCGTGTTGGACGACAGTCGTTGTCGTTGCAGCACGATGTCGTCGTGCCGGGGATTTTCCAGTCGTGATACTGGTCGTGCGCCGACGCGGGTGTCGCCCACATCAGGAACAGCCACCAAGCGAACAGAAATAGGAGCAAGGCCAGAGTGCGGCCCGAATGCGACCGTGTCGTCATGGCCGCCTCCAGCAGCCACGATCAGCGCCGAATTCGTTGTGCTCAAGCACGTCGCCCACAAATTTCGACGACATGACCTGGATGTCGTGGGCGGTCGGCCGCAGCGGCTTCCAACCGTCGCATCCGGCGCCGCTAGTCTGGCTGCACCCAGCGGCCAAGATCGCGACGGCGCTGATCATCAGGGCGCGAAGCAACGTCATCGGACACCTCCTGTCGAACGCGGTGATTTTCGAGAGACTGCCGGTCCTGCGCGACCTGTTGCGACCGGCGTCCGGCGGTGAAAATTCGCCAATAGGCGATGATCAAGATCACGACGAACGCCGTGCCGAAGGCGATACCGCGTCCGATCTTCGTCCCCATGAACCAGGCGAAGAGGGCGCTCACGATGCGATCTCGCCGCGCCGGCCCTTGATGACGAAGCGCCACACGAGAAAGCCGACGCAACCGAGAGCCACGGCCGTCAGCACGGCTGCCAGACCGCGGCCTTCGACCAACGATATGGCGGCGGCTTTGACGGCGCCGACAGCGGTTGCCGCGCTCATGGCGGCTTCGGTGGCCTGGTTGACGGCATCGAGCGCGGGCTTCACCTGATCGGCGACGGCGCCCGCCGCCGCGACAGTCCCGATGGCACCCGTGATCACCGTCTTATTGGCGACCGGCGCCGTCTCGCGCTGGACCGCCTGCGGCATCGTCTGGCGTGCAAAAGCATCCGCCGGCGGCGTCAGATACAGCGCGGCCTCGGCTGCGCGCCGGCGCACCAGTCCGGGCAACGTAACTAGCTGACCGTCGACCGTAGCCTTGTTCCAAAGGCCAATGGCGCGCGCCGCGCCGGCTTTGTCGCCCTTGTTGTGTAGGCGAACCGCTGTCGAGCTCGGGAAACCCTTGCCGGGATCCGGTCCGATGTTGAAGCACAACGAGGCGAAGGCGGCGAACTCGTTGTCGTTGCAACCGGGCGCGTACTTCTCGACGCACGCTTCCGCCCAGTCGAGATCCCGGTCCAGCAACTCTTCGGCGTCGTGCGCCGAGATGATCATGCCGGGTTTGACGTCCGGTCCGGTGTGGCCCCAACCGATCGTCAGTTTCCCGGCCGGGCACAAATACGGCATGGGCGCGAAGCCGCCGTTCGGCCCCTGTTCAAATTCTTTGATCAGGTCATAGCCTGCGGTGTTGATCTCACGGGGCATCGGACGGGTTCTCCTTCGGGCGCGACACGGCCTGCAGCTCGTGGATGCGCTGGATCATTGAGCGAGGAATGGTGACGTCGCCGTCACAAGTACCGTCGATGGCGACGACGCTACCGGCGAGGGTCATGAAGGCCGGCACGTCGCTGACGACGTAGCCGACCGAATGCACCAGCACCGGCTCTTGCTTCGCGACTCGCTTCCACGGCTTCCAGCCAGCGTCGTCAGACATGGCGTCCAACCATTCGATGAGGACAAGACGTGTCGGCATGGTGAATTTGGCGGCCACTAGGCTCTCCACTTTCCGTCGATGATGAAGATCAAGGAGCGCTTGCCGTTGGCGTAGATCACGCAATCGGCAGGCAGCCAGGACGACGGGCCGCGCTGGTACTCAAGACCGCCGCGTGAGTTGTGACCGACCTGGTACGCGCCTTCGTCAATGCCTGGGCTGTGGCTGTGGCCGATGACGGTCTTGACGCCGATGCGCGTAAAGCCCTTCAGAGAACCGCGCGCACCGTTGGCGCCGGCGTCGCCGTGGTGGTTGACGTCTATGCCTTCGATCATCACGGATTCGTCGCGCGAGGGGAAACGAGTCTGTTTCACCGTCTTCAACATCCGCTGCGCCCAGTGAGTGAACGGGTCGATCGTGCGAGCGCCCGTCTCGGTCCATCTCGCGCCCTGGCACATCGCCACAAACGTTTCGGCCCAGAAGACGCAGTTCTCGGGGTCGGTCTTCGGATCAGCTTCCTTGACCCAGCGCGCCAGCGCGTCGGGGTGATTGGACGGCACGAAGACGTTGGTTACGCCCCTCGGCGTCACGCGATCGACAAAGGCAAACGTCTCCTCGAGCGCGCGACGGACATTGCCTGCGCCGGCATGGTGTTTCACGTAGTTGATGAAGACTTCGCCGCGGTGATGATGATTGCGAGCGTAGAAGTCGTGCAGGTCGTGCCAGACGAGCGTCTTCGGCTTCAGCACTGCAACGATGCTGTCAGGTCCATCGAACGTCGCGGCCACCACGGCCGGGTCGACGAATTCAGCATGCGTATCACCCATCACCAAGGCCGCGGCAGGGCGGTGTCGGACGATGTCGCCCGCGAATTCATACTGTAGTTCACAAAAAGAACCATCCGAAACGGCGTTGATCTGTCGAAGGTGGAATCGTTTGCCATCAAGCTCGACGACAGCGGCGCCGAACGTGTGATGATGCTCGGCCTTCTTGCCGGCCTTCGATTCGATGTAGTTCTTCGCGGTGACAGCGCCCGTCGTCGTCAGGATCTTCGCCATTCGCGACTGCGGCGTCGGCACCGTCTTCAGCGCCAACTTGGGGTGGCCGATGATGGCGCTGCGCGCACCTGTCACCGTCTCGAAACCCTGCAATGGCGCCGTCGCCGTCGGCTGCGTCTTGATGTCGGCCAACAACACGAGATTCGGATTAAGTTCGACGCGCTGATCCATCAGGTACGGCACGAGCTCGGGCGCCCACCAGTCGTCGTGCTCGGCTTTCTCGGACCACATCGACGTCGGATTCTTGTAGCGGTACGGGATGACGATCAACTGCGCTTGCCGCTCACGGCAGTAGGTCAGCAGAGACGCCAAGAACGCCTGATTGACGGGCGTAGCGTTCTGGGCGGCTGTGATAACGATGCGTCGGGCGCCAGCCTTTCCGGCGCGGCGGGCGAGCTTTTTGGCGGTGGCCTGGTTGATGCCCTTGGCTTGGTCGGCGTCGAGTCCGACGGGGTCTGTACCGTGCCAGGTGCAGAGTCCTAGCTTCCGCCGCGTCCGATACTTGCGCGAATGTCGATACCGGCGCACACCGCGGGCGCTGCTGCAACGCACCACTGCTTCACCGCATTTCGGGCAGAGAGGCTTTATCACGCGTTCTCCCGCGCTACTTCAGGATGTGCAGCTTTTCGAGGATCCAGACGCCGGCGCCGATGATGGCTGCTAAACCGCCGCCGATCTTCAGCAACAGCATCAGAGCACCCTTGCCCATGTTGGCCTGGTCGCGCAGCGCCTTGACGTCGCTTGCGATCGACTCCAGCCAATCTTTTTGGCCTTTTACCTCTGTTTCGAGGCGAGCTAGGCGTTCTTCTACCGTCACTTGCCGGCTCCGAAAAACAGTGTCGAGTGTATGAAATCAATGTAATACATATCATACATGGCAGCAATATTTGACGTAGCACAGGGGATCGAATTCCCGTCCGTCGTGCCTCTTTACATTATGCACTTGCTGTGTATTATCCCTGTCGAGCACGGGGGAGACACAAATGCTCGACGATGTAGCCCATCGCGAAATTGTCGATTTACACGCCAAGTTAGAGCAGGTCACCCGTGAACGGGATGCGATGCTTCACATGACGCATCCGCATCCGAAGACAGACCACCCGGCGCTAGACCAACACCACATCCGTAACGCCCGACTCTACGCAAATCGACACTATCTGATCGAAAGCCTACGACCGGAGATCGGCCACGGCAAAGTAGCCGAACTAGGCGTCGCGGTGGGCGACTTCTCGAAAGTCATGCTGCACTACCTTAGCCCTAGCCAGTTCGTGGGCTTCGATATCTTCACCATGCACCACTCCGCGGGGCATTGGGGAATGACGATTGAGGAGCTGCTGAAAGGCATGACCCATCGGAAATACTTTGAGTACAACCTTCGTGACTACGCGGAAGTTCTTGTCGTTGAAGAAGGCGATTCTGTCGAGAACCTGACGCGCTATCCCGACAATTATTTTGATTTAATCTACGTAGATGCACGGCACGACTACGAGGGCGTTCGGGCTGATACTGAGGTATCCAGGCGCAAGGTGCGGCCGGGCGGCATCCTCGTTTTTAACGATTACTTGATGTGGGCTCACGGCGGTGGCGACCATCAACCCTACGGCATCGTCCCTGTTGTCAATTCACTAGTCGTAAACGAGGGCTATGATGTCGTAGCTTTCGCCCTCCAGCAGCAAATGTTTTGCGATATTGCTATCCGCAAGCCGCACTAGATGATATTTCGAGTTCGGATTCCGGCCACACAGATAGTAATCTGCGCACCTATGTTATTGGTGACTCGAATGCGATTTCCAGTGACGGCTATGCCTATCTTCCCCGCCCCCGGGGCCAACGAATTGACGAATGTCGTCTCGGCGGTCGGGTTGTTGCCGACGATCGCAATGCCGGAGTTACCAGCCACACAGAACACAGTAAAGCCCGCCTGCTGCGACTCGGTGAGAGAAAACACGCCACTGCCGGTCTGAAAATCGAATGTCCCAGACTGTGCGATCTGCGTCGTCACGCTCGTGCGGTCAATCGCCCACGTCGTAGCCAAATCACCATTCGGGATGAACTTGGGGCCGGTTAATGCCCCGTAAAACAGTGGGTTGTTACGAGGGAGATCTTCGCTGTCCGGGAAATGAATGACGTTAGCGCGCTCGATGCCGCGCCAGTAGTAAGTGCCGGGACCATTGTGATCAGAGAAGATTCGACTAGATGCGCCGCCCTCCATGTGACCTCCCCACATGCGAACTTCCGCGCTACCCGAGGTAGTTTTGTTCATGATTGGGAAGCCGTCTCGAGCAAGCCACGCTGAACCGGGGTTGTGGAAGAGCTTGACGTTATACACGTCGTTCATGCCGGCGCCCCATATGAACCCGTACTTCAGTGGGCCGTCTAGGTAGGGCGCAAAGACACCGTTTTTGCCACCGAGTCTGTAATGCGCATACAGGCTACCGTCTACCATGAGGTCGTAAAAGTGATTGTCCGTGTGCGTGCCGCCATAGACATCTCCGGCTATACCAACTCGAATGCCGCGGGCGCTGTTGGATGAGGTTTTGCAGTCGGTAGAATTCTCGAAACGGATAAACGTCTCCATGGCGTCTGGGTCAACATACTCCGTCGCAAACCCACCACCGCTATAAGCCGCGTATCCAATGCTGTTCACGCCAATAGTCAGGCCGGCATCAGTATACAATTCAAATTCGTTCGGGTTGGCCTTGGCCTTGAGGTAGACGTCGACGCCCTCGAGTTGGAACATGCCTTCAATGGCATGAATTTCTATGCGCGTGCCATCCGGCTTCCCCGGCGCCTGCGATAGAGACATAACCGCAGGGTTCGCTTGAGTGACGCCCGTGATCTCCCAAGATACACGTTCGGTAGGCAGACAAGCGTACATCAAAGCTGTACCGACAAACGCGCCCCATCCGGTACTATCAACTCCTACCAACTTGAGTTGCCCCTGGTTGACGCGTTCAATCTCAAAGAATTTGCCATTCGCAGCAGAGACATTGGCGCCGGTTATCGTGACCACTTGCCCATCGTCCAGATTATAGTCAGCGCAATTCACCACCGCCTCGGCCGCGTTGGATATGCCAGTGACTGTCATTGCGCGAGTGAGTGTATCGCGGGCACCCCAACAATGTTCAACGCGTACACCTCCTGTTGCACCCAGAGCGGCATTATCGCCGACCTTGATTCCATCCTTCTTGATGTTGATTACTTTGACATCACTAAGCACGGTGTTAAGAGCAAAGGGGACAGCTACACCGGCGTCAATGACGTGGGAGCAATCGGTTATGCCACCACCGAGATGTCCATCTCGGAGCAGCTGATCGTAGGTGCTACCCGAGCCATAACGAAGGGCGGCCTTGCCGGGGCCCGTAGCAGCTGCCCACTTTAGCGTCGCGCCTGAATCTCGGATGAGGCTGGGTATCTGAGCCTCACGAATGTTCGTGGCTGTAGAGACGGGCTGCAGCCAGTTCAATTCGTCGGTGATCAACCAAATGCCGGACATTCCCGGCGGAATACAGGCCGAGCAATTATTAGCGTAGGCCCAATTCATCATTGCTTGCAATCCGGCGTAATCGTCATCGCCGTACAGAAGTACGATGCTCTGGCTCGTCAATGCCCGCGTGGCATTGTCTTGTAGGGTGATCTGCGTGCGAGCACCATTGATCCCGGTGATTGCCGTGATGAGCTGTCGACCAGAAGGTCCTGCACGTTCGACGAATATACGCTGCCCAACCGCCCCGACAGACGACAACGCCGACCCGAGCGATAGGACATTCCCGCCGGCTGTGATACTAACAGTATGAAATTCCACCTTGCAGTTGCCGCGCGCCCCAAACCACTGCGGATAGAGCGGCCCAATAACCAACCGCTTATATCGCCCGGCTGTACCCGTCGTCGGACTAATAACCATACCAGCCACGATCGTTGTCGTGTCGGTCTCGTACCACGGGAATGCACCGCCTCCGCCGTCGCCAGGCTCGTAAAATCCCTTGACGATGACGAGCTCTGGACGCGACGGCAGCGCCTGCAAATCGGCCATCGTGTCGACCGTTACGACAGGTGAACCGCCTGGAATGTACGGCGCGGACAGCGTCGCCCACTTGCCAACAGAGAAGTCGACGACGAAACTGAAGCCGCTAGTGTGCGCGACAATGGCGATGTACGAGCCGCCATCGAATGTGACGACATCACCGGGTACGTAGTTCGTCGTCGCGGCCCACGCACCTTTCAAATTCCAATCGCCGCCAATCAACGCCAGCGCGTCCGGTGCAAGCGCCGCTGCCGGAACCATAGCGGCACTGATCTTGTTGTCAGACCGAACTGTGATCTTCAAGAAATCGATAATCTGATCGATTGACGTCTTGCGCGTCGTGAAGTCGTTGAGAACCTGGTTCGCAGGAAGCGGCGTCGTCGGATTACCAGCCTGAAACGTCGGGTAGTCGTAGGCGGCGGTCGGCTTGTTGGGATACGCCATCGTCTAAGCCGCCAGGACGCGCAACAGGTCGACGTGAGCGGCGGTCAGAAAACCGGCGACAAAGAGCGCTATGTAGGTTTTGATCATCACCGGTGGCCGTGCTGTGTATGATGTGACTGTCGGATGATACGACAATCATCATACAACTGCAAGCGAGGCGGTGCGGCGCGGGAGCATGGGCGACTCACGAACTGCGACGGTTCACTGGCTACGACCTTTGGTCGTGTGCCAACCGCGCCTCACCTCGAGCACGGCCGGGAGATGCGGTGCTCTCACCCTTAGCAGAACGCCCCGCGGCTGGCGGGCCTGCGGGGCGTTGAAGTCCTTGGTTGTAGCTTCGGCGCTACGGAAATCCTGCGGTCATGGTGTCCTCGGAGTTGCGGGGTGCTGCAAAGTTAATCATCAACACGATGCGCAGTGTATGACGACGGGTGTCGGATTGCAAGAGCGGCGTCATACGCTGGCGTGGCGGCCGGAGCGGACAGGTTGTCCGGGTTCGAATTTGCGGTGGGAATTTGTATGCGCACCCAACGCCGACTTGAACTCGGCGATTGAGCCGTGCCCAGGGGGTGGGTGAGCGCTCACAACCACGCCCAGCCCGCACCCTCGAGGCACCCAGGTAGCGACGCATTGTGCATATGATACAGAAGGAATGCCTGTATTTGCTGCGTTTTATGCGCGTTGTCGGGCGCAGGTCGGGCGCAATTAGTCGAAAACGCCCGCGCCTGGCACCTGTTCGACATCAGTCACGACTGCCTCGGCCGCGATGATGCGAGCCTGCTGGCGCCGCAGCTTGTCGAGCTGCGTTTGAAGCTGTTCGGCTGACATCTCGTGCAGTTCCTTGCCTTCGTGCTTGTCGTTGTCGCCGAAAACGTAGTCGTAAGCGAGCTTCACAGCCTGGACGCGCGCGCCGGCGGGCACACCCTTGGCCGTGAGGAGTTCTTTGTGGACGTCGACGGCTAGCGGCAGGATCTCGTTCTGCAGCCGCTCGAGCTGCAGGCGCGCGACTTCGGCAGCGATCGCAGGCCGCGCAATCACGCCATACCCACTCGTTTCGGGGTTGCGATAGCCCGCCGCCTTGGCAGCAACGCGCGCGTCACCATTAGCCACATAAGCCTCCACAAACACCCGCTCTTGCGGTGTCGCCTTGCCGTTCTTTAGCGGCATGAATGCCACTCCTGTAACCACTTATCCGGTTAGTATTTTACCACGCGGTTAAATACGCGCAATTGCGAGGCTCGCAAAAAGATGTATGACGACACTTGACGACAACATACACACGACATACATTAGACATACAACGAGGCGAGGCACGAATGACGCTGAACGTTACGGTCACATGGCGCAGCCTAACAAAGACGCCGACGGTCTATCAGGTTCTGAAGAATAAGCTTGGGCGCGAACCGAGTGACAAAGAACTTTCTGATGATGTCCGTCGCATCCTTTGCGAAGCGGCAGCAGAGCGCAAAGGCGGTTGAGATGACCAACCACACCCGCCTTTCTCGCGAATATCTCACCAACATGCGCCGTCGAGCCATCTGGGCAGAGGCGGACATGTTGAACCTGCCAGCATTCGCAACGCCACTGTGGCGCCAGTTCTATGGGAAGGAATATTAGCCATGATCAAGCTCGCCATCCTCTTCGCAGTGTTGGCCTGTGTGTTTGGCTTCTTCCCTCGCCTTGTTGGGCGCTTCGCAGGATGGGTGATCGATCGAAGAAAGCGACATACAAACAAAACACCACAGGGGCCGTAGTTGGCCCCTTTTCGTTGGCCGTGGTTTGCCGACTTGTCACTCCCCTCCTCCCCCTAAAGGGGGAGGGGAGGTGAGCGCGTGACTCATTTCGAGGTGAGCGCAGGTGAGCGCAGGTGAGCGCAAAAGCCGTTTTATCCTTTGCGCTCAATAGCTTCCAAATAGGTGAGCGCAGGTGAGCGCAGGTGAGCGCGCCGATATACTGCGCGCACCTATAGACGGAGGTGCGCGCATTCGCACTTTTACCCTTTCCGCTCAATGACTTCCAAGTAGGTGAGCGCAGGTGCGCGCACCTCGAAAACCCGAGGTGAGCGCAGGTGAGCGCACCCCAGAAATAAATCGTATCAGTCGAAAACACTGGCACCCTGCCTCTGTGTGGGTTGCCCCCTGTCCTGTCCCGCCGCACCGAGTGTATAGGTCGGCACGCGTTTACGATCGCGGCGCGTCTCCCCGACAACTATCAATTTCCGTCGCTGCAGGGCCGCCAGCGCGTCGTCTATCTCCGATAGCGACGCCGCCCCAACATGCTCGCCGTAGAGCCGCTTAATCGCCTTTGGCGCCCATGAATCACGAGCATAGGAAGAGGGCGACAGCGTCACCTCTTCGCCCTGTGCGGCCGCAACAGCCGCCAGCACGCCGCGTTCGACAGCACTCTCGACAGTGGGCAGGCCACCGGCCAACGCGTTGGTGGCTTCCTTTAAAGCGTTTAGATCAATGCCGGGGGTGGATGCTGCAACGGCCGTGAATGCGCCAGCCTGCCAGCGTAGCTTGATCTTTGCGCCCTTGGGTCCGTAGTTCGACTTCATCCCCTCGAGTTCGCGATTGTTGCCGGTCTCCTC
>Ga0209960_1001809_pt1 | contig 24977 bp, 27 predicted proteins | sample ThiBiot_500_plan_2_FD_183947 | JGI IMG/M metagenome (GOLD analysis project Ga0209960, IMG submission 183947) | Wastewater bioreactor microbial communities from Cape Town, South Africa - Thiocy_expt_500_plan (SPAdes) | ecosystem: Engineered > Bioreactor > Thiocyanate-remediating >...
CATAGCCATCAAAACCCTCTGCACTATCTTCAAAATAGATCTCCCATTCTCCGTTTGGATTTGAAGTTGCTAAAGAGTTTAGGATCCCTTCAGGACGAAGTAAAGGAACAACTTGATCGATCGCAAAGACATAACTTGATACAAGAGGTGGAATAGGGCTTGTAAATCCAGTTGGCACAAAAGTTGTACCATTGAAAACATTTACTTTGTTTCCTCCTCTATATTGACTGATTATCCTCACATTCCTTATTGGATTGTAAAGTAAAATCTTCACATCTCCAGTGCAATTGTGTGGCATCCAAATCTCCAAAGTTATAGCCTTGGCTGAATTCTTAATTGACAATCCTTCAAAGAAAGGAAAAATAGAAACAGGAGAACCATAAGTTAACAATCTAGGAGTATCATCTTCAAATATTACAGTATGGTTTGAAATGAATTGAACTGAAGATGCACAAAATGGTTGTTGAAAAAGAAGGAAAATGAAAAAGAATAAATGAGTTGATGTGATTGAAGTGAACTCCATTATAATTGAACTAAAAATACAAAAGTGAATGAATTGATTAAAGTGTGATTTTGAAACAAGTTGAAGTTTAAAAATGAATTTAGAAATTGAAATTGTAAGTAATGAATTGGGTTGGTCAAATTTTTGAAAAGGACCATCGACCAAAAAAAAAAATAAATAAATAAAAAACTGAAAACATTTTCTTCTAAAGTAATACTTTTCTTTCTTTCAAAGTTGATAAGTAATATCTTTGACCAAAAAAATATCAAAGAAAGGCAGATGAAAAAAAATTTCAATTCAATTTTAATTTCTATATTATGCTTTAAGAACTTTCACTCTAGATTGATTTCTTTTCTTGAGATCTTTTTGATATTGTTTTGCTTCCCATTTTTTTTGTTGTTCTGGAGTCATTTTAGCAAACTCTTCTTTTTGTTCTTTTAGTTTCTCAGCTTTCTTTTTTTCTAGAGCCTGTTATTTATTTTCAAAAAAAAAATTTAAATGAAAAAAAGTAGCAGAAGAATAAAATAATAATAATAATAATGAATAAAAACCTCTTGTTTATCTCCTAATAATTCCTTTACTAAAGCAGCATCAGCACCTTTTCTATTTCTTTCAACTTTATTTCTTGCTTCACGAGTTAAGGCCATTTGTTCAGCAACATAATCAATAAAATAAATCACTAATTCTTGAAGAGGAACAATTTGATCCATTTGATTGATATCAGGTAACCGGAATTCGAATTGAAGAATTTTCGGATATTCATCACCAGGTCTATTGAAATGTTAATATAAAATTTAACATCAAAAATAAAGAATCAAAGAATCAAAGAATCAAAGAAGTAAACAAAGTTACTTAATAGGTTTCAATTTTGGTTGATCAGTAAATTTCATTCCATCAAATAAATTAATATTTTGTTTAATAATTTGAGGAACATTATTTTTAAGGATTAAGTTAATGACTTCTGAACAATCCCCACAAACTACTAAATTTTCATGAAGTGGATGATCTTTTGGTTTTCCAAATGTTTCCTAAAAAGAAATAAATCGTTTTTTTTTTTCAATTGGAATACAAGAAAATAAGTGAATATCAATAAAAGCAAGAAAGAAAGCATACAAGATCATAATTATCTTTCTTGATTGAATTGAATGTCTTTTTTGGATAAACTGCAAAGAAAAATTTTTCCATTTCAGCATTGTTCATTTCAACTTCAATAGTCTAATTATTAAAAATTGATTATGATGATTTTTGTAGAAAAAAAAAAAAAAAAAAAAAAAAAAAATCGAGAAAATCAAAGAAAAAAAAATGACAATTTTATCGTGCATTGGTAAAGCAAATTCTTGAATTAATGAAACCAAATCATGTCTTTTTCGAAGCTATTTGATTTTTTTTTAAAAAAAAGTGTCAATTAAATTCACAATAATAGTTGATGAATCACAATAATTACTTCAATATATCCTGTTAAACTTTTACAATGATTTCTACCAGATGCATAAAAAATATAATCACTTGGACTATCTTTTATTAAATAATGTCCTTTTCCATCTCCAAGATAAAAGAAATTTTTTTGAAAAAGATCCCAATTAACTTTGAACCTAGAAAAATGTTCATTTCAATACAAAATATTTTTTTAAAAAAATGAAAGAAGGATTAATAAAAAGAACCAAGCTTTTGCAATATCAGAGTTTTTCTTTCTTCCATACCAATAATTGATTCCATAAATTAAAAAGATAAATGAAATTCCAATTTCAAAATAAAAGTTTTCAATTTTCAATTCTGGGAAAGTCACTTATTTTAATTTTTTTTTTTAATCTAAATGAAATGATTAAAAAAAAAGAAAAAGAAATACATTTGTTTGGTTGAGAAATAGGTTTTTGAAAAATAATTTCTTCAACTTTTGGTTGTTGTGGTTCTTCAAATCCTTCAAATTCTTCATCATCAAGAGGTTGTGATTTTCTTCTCTCTTTAGGATCTTGACTTTGAGGAGGGGCTTCAAATTCTTCCTCATCAACAGAAGTAGAAATAAACTCATCATCAATATCATCAACATCATCGTCATTGAAGCTTTTATCTATTTTTTTTTTTTTTGCATATTTTTTTTTTGAATTTTGGTTTGAGAGGATTACAACATGAAAATGAACAACAAGTGAAATAAAAGAAAAGTCTTCAGAATTAATAACTTTAAATCATTAAATGAACAATGAGATATCTCAGAATTCCATTACAACAATGACTTTATGTCCATGAGGTTAAGGAATTTGACCATTTCCTCTCTTCAAAGAAGAAAAAAAAGAAGCAAATTTTACAAAATTGAAAGAATACAAAAAAATGATTGTACTTTTCAAAACTTAATTAGAAGTTTGAAAGTTGGAAATATAGAAAAGTTAAAAAAAAGAATTGGAAATACAACCTCCAGCAGCCGAGAAAGCAACAAAAAGCAAAAACACAACCAGCAACACAGACCAAACCCTCATTTTTTTTCCTCTTTTTTTTATTTCCTCCATTTTTTTTTCGCCATTTTTTTTTTTGACTTTTCTTCAATTTCATTTCTTCATAAGTTTCTCATAAAACATCAATGATAGTGTGAGTTCGAAGATCTATTAACTTTTTCAATTGGATCGTATCTACATCGTTTCAGAATCGAATCGTTTTGTGCTTTCTTTCTTTTCTTTTTGTTTTTTGTTTTCGGTCATGTGCAAAAGTGGTTAGTCACGTGATGTTTACTCTCAAAAAAAAAAAAAATCAAAAGTTTTGAATTGAAGAGATGTTCTGATGTAGAATGAATTAGATTTCAATTTTAAAGATTTCAATTTATAGGTTGAAATTTGGAAACTAAAGATTTAAAATTTTGAAATTTTGGGTATTTTAGAAATCAAAAATTTGAAGAAAACCCAAAAGAATCCAAGCAATTTCGGTTTTGAAAAAGCCATTCAATAATTTTTGATTTTGCGAACTTTGTTTCAAGTTGATTACATTGTTGATTCACAAATTCTAATGATTTCTTTTTTTTCTTTTCTTTATAATAGAAACAACATCATGGAAAATCTAAAGAAGATTCAAGAACCATCAACTCAAATCATTTTGAATACTTACAGAGATCCCAAGTTTTTTTTTTTTTTTTTTTTTTTGAATTTTTTTTTTTTTTTTAACCAAAAAAATTTTGAATGATTCTAATAAAAATAATAATAGAGAAGATATTCAAAATGAGAGAAAGAAAGCAACATTTGTTCCTGAAGATATGATACTTTATCTCTATGGGAAAACTTTGATGGAGAAAAAAAGAAAAATCTCAAAAGATCTTGCAAGTAATCCTGATTTTAATCGTGAAGATCTATGTTTCTTAAGTGGAGTTGATTTATATAAAAAACACTTTGAAATGTTTTTAAAGATTGTCAAGTATGCAGGAGAAAATAATTATGGACCTGCTGATATTTTGATGATTCGTGAAAGAGTAATACATTTTTTTCTTTTTTTTCTTTTTCTTTTCTGATTCTCTGATACAATCAAATTGATTCTAGTTTGGAAATGCTCTTTTCCCAATGGATGTACACTTTTCAATGTTTCAAAATGCTGTTGAAAGTCAAGCATCAGAGGAACAAAAGGATTATTGGCTTCCAAAAGTAACTTTTTCCTTTTTTTTTTTCAATGATTTTTGAAACAAACAAAAAAGTTCAAGAAAAAAAATTTTTTTTTAATAAACACAGATTTATGGACAAGAAATTATTGGAACTTATGCTCAAACTGAGTTAGGTCATGGAACATATCTTCGAGGTCTTGAAACAACTGCCACTTTTAATCAAGAAAATGATACATTTATTCTTCATTCTCCAACTCCAACATCAATTAAATGGTGGCCTGGAGGTTTAGGAAAAACTTCCACTCATTGTGTTCTTTATGCAAGGTAAATCATTTATTTACTCATTTATTTACTCATTTATTTATTTACTTATTATTTTCATTTTATTTAATTTTCTTTGATTGATTTCCCAAAATTTTAGATTGATGATTAAAGGAGTTGATTATGGTCCACATGCATTTATTGTACAATTAAGAGATTTAAATAATCATCAACTTTTAAATGGAGTTTCAACTGGAGATATTGGACCAAAAATGGGATGGCATGCAATTGATAATGGATACTTAAAACTAAGTCGATCATTTCTAATTATTTTTCATTTTTTTAAAAAGAAAATACTAACTCATTTTTCCATTATTTTAATAAGATCTTGTTGAAATTCCTCGAAATCAAATGTTGATGAAATATGCTAAAGTTTCCAGAGAAGGAGTTTATGAAAAACCTCCTCATGCAAAATTTAATTATACAACCATGATTATGGTTCGAACTGGATTCATTGTTTCTTCTTTTACGGTTCATTTTTATTTTTTATTTTATTTTTTGATTTCAAAAAATTTAAATTGAATTTCTTTAACAATTGAATTTAGAACCTTGCAAAAGCTGTTACAATTTCTATACGTTATAGTTGTATTCGAAGACAAGGTGGTTCAGATGCAGGCTCTCCTGAGCTTCAAATTATTGATTATAAAGCCCAACAACATGGATTATTTCCTTTACTTGCACTCTCTTATTCACTTTATTTTACAGGTTTTTAGTTTAATTCTTTATTTTTATAAATTCAACAAAATTAAATTCAATTCCAATTTTTTTCTAGGAAGATATCTTCGTGAATTTTATAAAAAATTTGCAAACAGAACAGATACAAATGATTTTTCAATTCTTCCTGAGTTACATGCCTCTTCAGCTGGTTTGAAAGCATTAACTTCTGATGTATTCATTTTTTTTTTCTTTTCTCATTTCATGAATCAATCCAATTCAATTCAATTCAAAAAAAAGTTGGTTTGGCACGGAATTGAAATTTGTAGACAATATTGTGGAGGACATGGTTTTCATCGTTTTAGTGGATTACCTGATCTTCTTGTTGATTTTCTTCCTCAAGTTACTGGTGAAGGAGTTAACAATGTTCTTTATCTTCAAACTTCAAGGTATTTCTTTTTCATTTTATTTTATTTTTTTAAAAAAAATCACGATTAGAAAAAAAAAAAAAAAAAATAAGATACCTTCTTCGTCAAATGGAAGGATTTTTTAATGCACAACCTCTTATTCCTTCACTCTCTTATTTCTCAAAAGCAAAAAGTTTAGATCAAGAAAGATGTAAAGCCACAACTAAAGAAGAAATTTCAAATTTAAGTATCCTTCTTGAAGCTTTTCAATATAGAGCTGCAAGGATAATTTATAATAGCTACATCAAAGTGACAGAACTTCAAAAAAATGGATTGTAACACTTTTTAATTCAATTTTTATTAAAAGAAAAATTTTTAATTTTTTATTTTATTTTATTTTATTTTCAATAGTTCTTTTGAAAAAGCAATCGAGGAAAATGCTATTTCTTTGATAAGTGCTGCTCGTGCACATTGTTATTTATTTATTCTCTCAAACTATGTTGAAGCATTGAAGGTTTGACATTTACATTTTACATTTTATTTTATTTTATGAATTCAAAATATAGGCAGTAAATAATCCTTCACTTTTGATCCCATTAAGACAATTATGTTTATTATTTGCCCTTAGTACAATTGAAAAAGATTTAGGAGATTGGACAATTGAATCTTATTTCTCTAATCTTCAAGTTTTTTTTTTTTTTTTTCTGATCTTCCTTTTTTTTTCAAAAAAGAAAAAAAATCATTGATTCCTTTAAATAGTGTCATTGGATTCATAATTTAATTCTTGAATGTTACTCATTAATTCGTCCAAATGCTGTAACTCTAGTTGATTCATTTGATTTTAGTGACTTTGAACTTAATTCTTCTCTTGGAAGATACGATGGAAATTGTTATGAAGATATGTATAGAAGAGCTCAAAAAGAACCAAGGAATCAAACAGTTGAAGGTCCAGCTTACTCTCAATATATTAAACCTTGGCTCAATAAATCATTTTTATAAAAAAAATGAAAATCAATAAAGATAAAGTTAGATACCAATATGATTAAAATTTTAATCTTTCTTCTTGTTTATTTTTGAATACAATTTAATTATAGTTTTAACTTTTTTCAAAGCATATCTTGCTTAATAAAATATTTAACAATTTTTCTGAAGCCTTGATCCATCATCCTTTTGGAAATGATTATTTTATCAATATTAAATACAGTGAAGCTTAACTTCATTTGGATCTCAAGTGGTAGTTTACTTGAAATGTTTAAATATCTTCTTAACTTTTCTTTCAAGGGATCTTCACTTTGTGAATCTTTCACATGAACAATATTATCACAATACAATATGGTTATAGCAAATAAATGAGAAGCCAATTTATCTTTTTTTTTTTTAATTTTTTTATTTTTTGAATTTATTAATTGATTGAAGAGTTCAAAAAAATGAAAAGAAAATAAAAAAGAAATAAGAAATGAATAAGAAAAGTTACCTAATAATCCTAGTTGAGATTGTAAACGAAATCTTGTTCGTAATGGATCTTTATACCAACTTTCTAATAATTCCACAATTTTGTCATGATTTCGAAGTTTGGCTTGATCTAAAGCTGTTTTTTGATACCAAGTCAAACTTAAATCTACAGGCTTTCCACTCACTAAAATCCATTGAAGAAGTTCTAAATGTCCATGATGAGATGCAATAAATAACCCAGTGCAGCCTGATGATTGAAATTTAAGTTTTAAATAAATGAAAGAAAAGATGGAGAAAGAAAAAGAAAAAATCATTTACCTTCATCAGTTTGTTTGTTCACATCTAATTCTTTAGCTTTCAATAATTCTTTGACAATCGCAACTTGATTATGAGAACAAGCAACATAAAATGGAGTGGCTCCCATATCTCTTCCAATATTGATATCAACCTTTTTAATTAAATCTTTTACAACTTGAAGATGCCCTTGTTGACAAGCGATATAAAATGGTGTAACTCCATCAGCAGCTCTCTTATTAAAATCAATCCTTGAATCCTTTAACAATTCTCGAACAACATCAACTTGACCATGAGAACAAGCAACATAAAATGGAGTTGTTCCAAGGTCTCTTGCTTGATTAACATTAATTCTTGAATCCATTGATAACTCTTTTACAACTTCTAAATGTCCTTGTTGACAAGCAATATAAAATGGTGTAACTCCATCACGAGTAGTTAAAGAGACTTCAACTCTATCATCCCTTAACAATCTTTTCACAACTTCTGCATGACCATGAGAACAAGCAACATAAAATGGAGTTGCACCAATATCTCTTCCTTTATTGATCTCGACTCTTGGGTCCTTCATCAAAGTTATCGCAACTTCTAAATGTCCTGATTGACAAGCAATAAAAAATGGTGTTGCTCCATCCTTATTCTGTTTATTTACATCAACTTGAGGATGATCAAGAAACAACTTAACAACTTCCATTCTACCGTGTCCACATGCTCGATAAAAAGGTGTTCTATTTAACTCAGGGTCTCCCCAATTCACATCAATGGTTGGATCTTGTAATGATAATTCTACTTGTTCCAAATTTCCTTCTGTTGCATCTCTCCAAAGGATTTCTTCTTTTCTCATATCCAATAAGTATTGACTTTATTATTTTATTTTCTTTCAATTGTATTCTTGTTTTTGTTGAATTTAATAAACTTTGCTATCTATCTTTTAGTTTTAGTTTGTTGTTTTAGTTTATCGGTGCTTTGAAAGTTTATCTTTGAAAAAAACTTTTACTTTGATGTCTCTTTTTCTTCGGATATTTTTTTTTTCTTCTAATATTAATAAAATAAAATAAAATGAAATAAAACAGAGAATATATAATATAATAAAAATGAAATAGATAATAAATATATTGGAAGATAATTAATGAGTTGGTTGTTGAGTTTTGGGGAAAAAAAAAAAAAAAAAAAAAGAAAAAAAAAAATTGGGGGTATTTATACTTTTTTTTCTATTAATTAATTAATGAGTCATCGTTTTTTTTTGGATCAAAACATCAAAAGCCCCTAACTTTACTTTACTTTCACTTCAACTCCCATTCACATCAATTAATTTTTTTTATTCCACTTCATTTTCTAAGATTTTACTTTATTTCACTTTATAAGATTTGATTTATTTTGATTTTATTTTATTAGTTTATGATTAATTTCTTTGATAAAGTGAAAAATTTTCTTGTTTGAGTTTTTCTTGATTGTGTCAAGAAGAAAAGCAAAATCAAAAGCTGAATCTTCAAGGTCTGATTGAAGTCCTCCTTCACCAAAATGACCTCCTTCTTTTGATAGTTTTAGTAGAATATTTTCAGAGTTTTTAGCCTTTTTGATTTATTTGGATTTGTTGAATTATTCCTTTTCATTTTTTTTTTTTTTGAAAAAAAGTTATTTTATTTTAAAATCTGACCTTCATTCTCATTTTTGCAACATATTTTAATGGATGCCAATAAGGAACTCTTGTATCGTCCAAAGATCCAGAAACAAGAATTGCTTTTTATTTTTATTTTTATTTTTATTTTTTGGATTTTTTTATTTAAAAAAATGAAGAGAAAGATACCTGGATACTTTTGTCTTTTGATATTTTCATAAGGAGAATAAGAACGAATATAATTATAATACAAAGGATCTTGGGGATGTCCCCATTCGTCATATTCTGCCTGTTATTTTTTTTATTGTTAAATTAATTGAAATAATTAAGGAAAAAGAAAAATCAAATAATTTGTTTACAATAGTTAATGGAAGAGATTCATTCATCATTGAATTTAATACATCTAAAAAGGGATATTTTAATAAAACTGAAGCAAAAAGATCAGGTCTTCGATTACAACAGGCAGCTTATGTTTTTTTTTTTTTTTTTTTTTTTGGATTTAGGAATTGTTGGTTTGAAAAGAAATCATAAAATAAAATAAGAAAGAAAGAAAGAAAGAAAGAAAGTAAGATCACCAACAAGAAGAGCACCTGCACTAACACCTCTAGCACATAATAGAGTTGGAGATGTATATTTTCTTGAAATTAGATACTCTGCTGTGTGAATGAAATCTTGAAATGAGTTCTCTTTTTTTAGTAATTTACCATCAGTATACCATTTGGGACCAAGTTCTCCTCCTCCTCTAAATTTTTTTTTGAAAAAAAAAAAGTAAAAATCAAAAGAGAAACGGAGGAAATGAAATAAAAGAAAGAAAAGAAGATTTATTTTTTTGATTACCTTACATGAGCAAAAGCAATAATCCAATTTCGTTTTAATAAAGATAAAAATTGTTGTTGGTAATCAAGATTTTGTGATAAACCATAAGCTCCATATCCAAGAAGTAATAAAGGATTTTTTGAATTTAATTTAATTCCTTTTTTTTGAACAAGAGTACAAGGAATTTTAATATCTCCTTCAGCTAATGATTGATAAAGATTTTCAAGTTTGTTTGTTTTTTTTTTCTCAATTTGAAAACAAACAAACCTGAAATAAACAGTCTTTGAATTTGATAGTCATTGGAATTGAAATTTTGATCTTGGATTTTAGATTCCAAGAGTGTTGATAATGTTCTTTTTTTTTTTTTTTTTAAAAAAAAAAAAAAAAGATTACCTATTACTCATATCAAACTCAAAATATTTTGCAGGTAAAATTGGAGAAGATATTGAAAAACGAAGAAGATTTGAATTAAAATCCTTATTTGCATCAAAATTTAAAGAATAAACTGTCTCTTGAAGAGGAACAATATAACTTTTATTCTCCTTAATTGAGTAAATTCTTATTTGAGGAAAACTTTGACTAAAATCAAACCAAGATTTTTTTTTTTTTTTTCAGATTTTTTTTTCTCCTTCAAATATTGTTAAATATAAATAATACTATTTTTCAAGAACTGCTATAAAATTTTCAAAGACTTCCATATCGTCAATAATTGTATCTTTATCAGGGACTACCAAATCTTTCCAAAATTCTTTTAAAAAGTATTTCAATAAATTTAACATTTCCAAAAATTAAATTAAATTAAATTTAAAACCTGGTCTTGGATTTGTTTCTGGAGCTTGAACAATTTTGAAATGATTTGAATCTTGAGTATTTGTTAGAATAATAAAAGAGTTGTTTGAATTTTCTACAAAATATTCAACTCCTTTTACATTATTTGCATTACGAATAATTATTGGTTCCTTAAAAATATTTTCTGAGTCAAAAATTCGAACCTATTTAATTTAATTTTAATTTAATTTCCATTTAATTCAATTTAATTTTAATTTTAACCAATTTTTAATTTCAAAAAAAATTACTTCAGAAGATTCTTTAGAATTAGAGTTAATTAATACATATTTATGATTTTTAGTTCGTGCAACAGATAAAAAAAATTTATCATTCCTATCTTGATAAATTATTGGATCATTTGATTCTAAAGTTCCAAGAGAATGTAGTTTTACCTTTTTGAAAATGGAATTGAAATTGAAAATAATAAATAAAAAAAATAAAATAAAAAAAGCAAACTTGAAAGGGTCTATATAATTGATCAGCAGAAGTATATACAATAGAATTATTTGAAACCCATTCTGCACTAACAACATTATCAATTTCTATAAGTTGTTTATTTGAAACTAAATCTTTTATAAATAATTTATATCTATCCTTTCCTTCAACATCGAGTATATAAGCTAAATGATTTAAGAAAGAAAAGAAAAGAAACATTGAATCAATTATATTCAAGAAAAATTGGTGAATTTAAATCGAAACAATTTGAAATTAAACCTAATTTTGAAGAATCTTGAGATAAGGTCATTAATCGAATATTTACAAAACCAAATTTTGAGACTAGATTAGGAACTGAGAGAAGAACTTCTGAATTCTTCACAGATTCAGAATGATTATTGATTTTAGTTCTAGAATAAACAGGTAAACCATCAACTGTTGTTGTTGTATATTCAAATGGTGCAATCTATATATTCCAATTAAATATTAAATGATTTAACATCATAAATAAAAATAAAATGTTGACTTTAAATGCTGGTGGAACTATTGATTGAAAACCTCTTGAAAACATTTCCTCAAATAATGATTGTTGAAGTCCTTTTGTTTCTTTCATTCTCTCTTCAGTATATTTCGTTTCTTTCTCAAGGTAATCTAATACTCTAGGATCTTGTCTATTCTCAAGCCATTTTAAAGGATCCTATACTTTGTTTTTTTGTTTATGAAATCGTATAACTTCAATAGATTAGATTTCAAAGGAACATAAATAAAAAGAATGAAAAGAAATTTACCTTTCCTTTAACTCCAACCAATGGATTTGGAGGAGGAGGTGGGGGAGGTCCAATCTTTCTAAGATTCTTGAAACTGTTAAACTTTCTCTTTATGAAGAGATACCTTAAATAAATTTAATTATGATTATACTTAGAATAAATGATTGTTTTTCTACAATTAATTATGAATCTCTCAATAATAAATGAAAATGAATCCAATTCTCTGATTCTATTCAAAATAATAAAGCAATTAATTAATAAATGGAAAGCATGAAATATTTTAAAATTCAAATAATAAAGCAATTAACTATGAATAAAAGATTTTTTCATTTTTAATTGCTCAAGATCTTTTGTTTTTGAAGATCTTTCTTTTGATTGATAATTATAACATTTGTAATTGTAACAAGTCAAGCTACTTTGTGATAACTTAAGTGAGAGCATCGAATTACTTATTGTTATTGAATGAATAGGACAGAATTAAGTCGAAGAGAGCAAAGAAAACCAAACCATCTCATTCTGAAAAATTTCTATTTTTTATTTAGAATACCATACTTCCTGTTTGAAAAAAATATTAAGAAATAAGTTCCTTTTTCTATTTTTTTTTTCTTCAAAATTTTTTCAAAACACCTCCAAAACTTTATTTTTACACAAAAGATAAACCAAATAACTATTCTTCAAGCAATAGAGTCTTAATTTTTTTTTTTTTTTTCCTCCTTCTTAAATATTTAACATGAGATCTTGAGGAGATAAACCTTCACTGTAAACTAAAAAGTTTGGCTTTTGAGTATAAGATTCTGCAAATTTCTTTCCTTGATCAGTTGGTTGTGAAAATGCAATTTGGTTGATTCCTACTTCACTTCCAAAGATGATTTTATCTCTAATAGATTTTTTATGTTTTTCCTTTCCTTTTTTTTATTTAAAATGAGAATAACCTTGCAGCATCAACTAGTTTTGATGCTATTCCTTTTCTTCTTTCTGAAGGTTTAGTCCAAAGTCTATTAATTCCACAAACAGCAGGAATTTTGTTACTATTGAATATGATTGAAAGAAAAAATTAAAATTAAAAATTAAAAATTAAAAAATAAGAATGAAAAAAAAAAAAAAGAACGTTGTATCCATTCTCAAAGTTGAACTTATATCTAATTAGTTGAGGGGGGGGAAATTAAAGTAAAACAAAAATAATTGCATACTATTTTACCGAATATTGAATTAATATAAAATCAAATATATTTACCTTGATCTGATTGAATAAGTTCATAAGCAAAAGAAATTCTATCAACAACTAAACATCCAACTATTTCCTTCTTTAAAATACATAAATAAACCTATTGAATTTTTTTTTTTGGATTAAAAAAAAATGTAATTTTTTTTTTCAAAAATTATTACTTGAGATCCTTGAAATGAAAAATTTAAGGGAACTGCTCCAAGTACATTATTTACAAGATCAATAACTTCTAATGCCTATGGCAAGATTTCATTGAAATAATTAATTAATGAATTGATTGAATGTTTTTAAAATTTGAAGAGAAAATGGAAGGAAAATATGAAAAATTAAAGTCAACCTTCTTTTTTTGAGTTTGACTACTTGAATCAGAAATTAAAATTATTTTTAAATTATCTTCTTCAGAAACAATATTTTCATCTTTCCATCCTGGATAAGAAATTCCTTTTTCAAAATTTTTATGATATTTTTGATGAACCAGTTCATCTTCAGGAAGTGCTTTATTATAAGGCATTGAGCAAACTGGACAAACAGTATGTCCAAAATCTTTTTGACCTAGGTCAATAAAAAGTTGTGTCATTTTACTTGGAGTCTTCTTTGGAGATTTTGTTGGAGATTTTGAAGGAGATTTTGTTAAATTTTTTCTAGAAGATTTAATTTCTGATTTTTGAGTTGGAGTTATTTTCAATGCAGTTGGTGTGAATGAGAAAATTGATTGAGCTTTAAATTTTTTTTGTGGAGAACTAGAAGGAGAATCAAAAGGTGATGATGAACTTGTTGTAGTAGTTGTTGACTCTTGACTCATTTGATCAAAAATTGCTGTTTCTTGACTCTCACTTGAAGATTCAATTTCGACTATAACTTTAAGTCCTTCATTTTCATATCCTTGTCCTTCTTCTTTGAAAAAAAATGAGGTTAGATCCTTCTTTTTATTGATTCTATTATGATTTTTTTTTTAAGATTTAAATTTTGATTTTTTAAAATTAAAATTTGAAATTTTGAATTAAAAAATATTGATACGATTCAGAATCCAGTTTTCTTTTCTTATTTTCAATACTTGGAGATTCACTAAAGTTATTTATTATTTGAAAAGGTGTTAAGCATCAAGAATTTTTTGAAAGAGAAAGGAACAAACACAAACCAAAAAGACGCCATGTTTTTTTGTAACGGTTTTTTTTTTTGAATTTTTTTTCTTTTTCTTTTTCATTTCATTGTTCATTTGTGCTTTCTTCGAGTCAATATAGACGATCAGAAAAAAAGATGAGCAATATCAGACAAAGATCTTTTGGTTGTTTTCATTTTTTTATTTTTTCAAACAAAATCGAATTCTTATAAGATTTGACTCACACCTTGCTTTATTTTTTATTTTCCTCATTTTTTTTACATCGCCATTTTTTTTTTCTTTTTTTTTTTTTCCTCGATTTTCTTCACCAAATTTTTTTTCCAGACGCCGAGATTTCTTTTTTCTCTTTTTGTTTTTTTTCGATCCGGGATTTTTCGGAACTGAAGCGGGGATAAAAAGCAAAAAAAGGGGAAAAGGACTAGAACGTCACGCCCTCTAGGCCCAAAACAGAAAAAAAAAAATTTATGCAAAAAAAATTCGATTACTTTTTTCTTTTTTTTTTTTTGCAATTTCCAATTTTCAAACTGATTAAAATCCTCAAACACTTAGATCAAACATCAAAATCCATTAATTAATCATTGCCTCATTCAACTCAACTTGATTTTTTGGATAGAAATCATGTATTTTGTTACATAATTGGAGTTATTAGAAAAAAGAATTTTGAATGATGAAACTTTTCATTTTTTTTTTTTTTTTTTTTTTTTTTTTTTTTTTTTTTTTTGGTTAAGCTAAAGTGAAATCGATTATTTGAAAAAGATTAAAAGTGATAAATTTGAAGCTTATAAGAAGTATTTTATTATTGGATTTTGTGTTCATTCGATAGAGCGTGAAATTTTGAATTAGAAACATATCTTGTTGAGGTTTTTTTTGTTCATTTTTTGGATAAAAACTCGAGTTTTTTTTCATTCATATGGTAATGCAAATTAGCAAAATTCTTCTTTGAATTCTAATTCTAATTCTTCTTTTCTTATTCTTTAGATATCCAACCCTTTTAACTTAGAACTTAACCTCACTTGCAAAGCTTAACCATTATATCTATTGTTGTTGAAGGTTTCATTTTCTTTCTTTTTACAAACAAGTATTTATTCCTTAAACTCCGAAATTATGTTTTTTTTCCCTTCCCTTTCAATATTCTCTTAATGTTCACAATTTCGCCATTCATTCACCCATTGATGGTTTGAAAATTCAATCTATTCATTTTCTATTTTCTATTTTCTATTTCCTTCTTTCTTTTTTTGAAAAGTATAAATCAATAGGGTTTCTAAACTTCAATGATATCCTGTTCGAATACTCTTGAGTTGTTCAATTGTATTAATGACCCTATCTTCATTCTCGATGTATTCTCAAACCCATCATCCCCTTTAACAATATGGATAAATAAAAGTGCTCAATGTCATTTCCCTTCCCCAAATTTCCCTTCTTTAAATTTACCCTCTCCATTAAAATTTTATCAAGAATTGATTCAAAAGTTTCTTTCAACGGGAATCATTGACTTTCATGAAGAAAGAATCTCAATTAAGACTGATTCTTCTTATTCTTTACAATGTATGAATACTTTCTCTCCAATTAGAATTTCAAAAAATGAGAACTCGATGACTTCTACAGATTCCAATGAAACTCTTTTTCTTCTTTGTCATTTAAAAATTTCTCAATTTGAAATGGAAAAACTTCGAGCACTAGAGGTTTCTATTTATTAATTTAAATTATTTATTTATTTATTTATTTATTTTTTAAATTTTATTATACAACTTTTTTTCTTCTTCTTCAAACAAAATTGAAAATAAAATAAAATAAAATAAAATAAAGGCTTTCAAATTTGCTGCAAGTAGAATATGGATTTATAATTCGACAGGAGAAAAAATTTTGTATCATTATTCAACTCAACTATTTCAAGAAGTTAATCCAATAGAACAAACAAATTTATCACTTCTAGAATTATGTTTTTCAAAAAATCCAATCAAATATAAAGAGATAATGGAAAAAATTCAAAAAGAACCACCAGAAACTTTATTAGCTGAATATGAAATTTGTCAAAATTCTGAATCTGATTGGATTTCTCAAAGAATTTGGAAAATTTCTGATCCATGTACAAATCAAGATGCATTTTTAATTACAGAGTTTCCAATTTCAAAGTTAAAGGAAGAAGAAAGAGCTCTTCAAAATGTAAATAATATTAAAACAGACTTTTTAGTTAGAATGAGTCATGGTAAATTTTTTTTGTTTTTTTGTTTTCTTTTTTGTTCTTCTTTTCTTCTTCCTTCTTTTCTTTTTTTTTTTTCTTTTTTTTTTCAAATAAATAATAATTTCAGAAATTCGAACACCTTTAAATGGAATTATTGGAATGTTACAATATTTAAGATCAACAGATCTTTGTGAAGATCAAGCTACTAGTATTGAAACGGCACATATGTCAGCAATATCTTTATTAGAAACTGTGAATGATATTATTGATTTAAGGCAAATAGAAATAGGAAAGTTAATTGTTTCAAAAAGAGATGAACCAATTAGTAAAGTTAGATTATTAGTAAAGGAAATTGTTGAAATTTTTGCTTTTCGTGCATATGAAAAAGGGTTTTTATTTTATAGATTCATTTATTTATTTTATTATTTATTTCAATCTTGTTTGATAATTTCATTTTTTAAAAATTTTCTAAAATTTCAAGTTTTTTTTAAAATCAAAAAAAAAAAAAAGGATCGAATTAGCTATTGAACCTGTTTTTCAAGAAGAATTAACAATTGATTCTTCAATTCATTGTATTGTAAATTGTGATTTATTTAGGATTCGTCAAATTCTTCAAAACTTAATGTCTAATGCCCTTAAGTATACTGTTGAAGGACAAGTTAAAATATCAGTTTGGTTAGAAGATCTTCCAGAAGATGTTTCAGTAGTTTTTCATTTTCATTTTCATTTTCATTTTCTTTTCTTTTCTTTTTGTTTCATTTCTCAAATCAATTAATTTTGCTTACAATACAAGAAGTATATCAATAATTCATATTCTCCAAAAAAAAAAAAAAAAAAAAAAAGAAGTTAGAAGAAGAAGCAACAACATTCCAAGGAAAGTTAAATTATTCAATAGAAGATACTGGAATTGGGATTCCTGCGTCAAGACTTGCAATGTTATTTACTCCTTTTGAAAGAATTGGATCTAATGTTTCATTTCAAGATGGTGCTGGACTAGGACTTGCCATTTCAAAACAAATTGCAGGATTACTTGGAGGTGAAATAACTGTTCAAAGTCAAGAAAGTGTAGGATCAAAATTTGTACTTTCAATTCCAATTCAAGTTAATTATCCATCAAGAGAAGGTTTAGCTGAACCCATTCCCCCAACGGATGGAGTTTTTTGTCGTGGATTATGTATTGGAAATCGTCTTACATTTGGCTCAACAATTTGTCAATATTTAAAGAAACATAATTTAGAACTTGATTTTGTTGAGAATGTTCAAATTGCACTTGAAGTTAGTTTTTTTTTTTTTTTTTTTTTTTCTAATTTTAATTGATTTTTTTTTAAAATTTTTATTTTATTATTTTCCCTTTTATTTCTTTTCCTCATCAAATAAAAAATAAAATAAAATAGGAAATTCAGAAAAAGAGTTGTGATTATTATCATTGTTTTTTGTTAAATGATTTAAGTGGTTGTACTTGGAAAGATAATGAAGAAAGTTGGTTGATTGCTACCAAAATGAATATGTTTAAATTTCGTGAAGATCTTAAAGCTCAAAAACCTCAATTAGCTGATATTCCAATTTATCCTATTCTCCCATTTTCTAGGCTTACAAAGGTAAAATAAAGAAACTAAACCAATTTAAAAAATAACCTTTCTAAATTCAACTGAGAAATCCAAAAAAATAAAATAAAATAAAATAAAATAAAATAGGGTTTTTTGGAAGGAGATTGGACAAATGGTTGGCTAACAAAACCTGTGGTAAATGCTTCTTTCTTTCTTTCTTTCTTATCTTTTCCTTTCTCCGAAATTTCTCCAAATAAATAAATTACTAATCACTATTTTCTTTTCCTTTCTTTCTTTTTTAGCCTCCTAGTAGACTACGAGTGTTATTAAAAAGTACAATTACATCATTAAAAGCTAGTAAATTTTTTTTTTTTTTGATTTTTTGGAAAAAAAAGAATAAAAATTAATGAATAAAAATAAAAATTATAGTCAAAACGAAAAGGAAAGGTTCATTTACACAAAGAAAGAAACCTCGGTTAGGATCTGAAGGTCAAGAATTTGAAGATTGTCAAGATATTCGAATTCTTGTAGTTGAAGATAATGTAATTAATCAGGAAGTAATTTGTAAACTTTTGGATCTTTTAAAATTAAAGAGAGATGTTGCAGAGAATGGAGTTGTAGCTTGTGAAAAATTTAGAACTCAGAAAGAAGAAAATACCTTGTATAATATAATATTAATGGATTTGGAAATGCCTGTTATGAATGGATACTTAGCTACAGAGTCAATTCGTTCATTAGAATCAGCTAGAGGCACATTATATTCAACTCCAATTATTGCTTTAACTGCAAATGCTATGGCAGATATTAGGAATAAATGTATTGCATGTGGAATGAATGATGTATTAGCAAAACCAGTATTATTAACTGATTTAAGAAAAATGATAGAAAAATGGGCTACTAGGAGTTGATCAGAGTTTTGTTTTTTTTTTTGAAAAAAAAAAAAATTGTTTATTTTGAAATGTAGTTTTTGTAATTATAATTAAAAACCAATTAAAGATATTAAAGGAATTAAAGAATAAAGAAATAGAGAAATTTTCGATTTTTTATTTTTATATTTATTTTATTTTTTCAGAAATTCAAATTCACAAAAGAAAAGATTGAAATTAATTTAATTGTTTGAACGTTTTTGTAATTTCACCCAAACTCCAGTTTCAGGGAAGAGCGTAAAAGTGTTAAATCCTTCAGGTAATTCATTTTCATTTAGAAGAGTAACATTAAAGGTTGAAAATAAGGAAATAAATGTTAATCTCATTTCCATCATTGCCAAATTTCTTCCTAAACAATCACGAGGAGCAATTGTGAAAGGCATAAAAGAATCAGCAAACCATTTTCTTTCAGGTTTAAATTCATCAGCATCTTCACCCCAAACTTTTTTATCTCTATGAACTAAATAATGTGGGAAGTTAACCATAGTGCCTTTAGGAAGTACAATTCCATTAATTGTTTGATCTTGATCTAAATGTCTAAATACCCCATTTGAAACAGCTGGCCAAAGTCTTTTTTTTTTTCAAAAAAAAAAAAAATCATGAGTCGATGAATAATAAAAAGGAATAAAAATAAAAATAAATAAAATATCCAATAAAATATATAAATAAATCACCTTAAAGTTTCATTAATTACAAGTGTTAAATATTCAAGTTGGAATAAATCTGAATATTGGATATTTTTAAGTCCACCAATTTTTTCCAATTTTGAATCAATTTCTTTTTGAAGTTTCTTTTGAACATCTTGATGTCTGCCTAACTCAAGAATACCCCAAGACATTGTATGTGCTGTTGTTTCATGACTATAAAGTTTTTTATTTTTAAATTTGAGTCTTTAAACAAAAAAAATAAATAAAATAAAATAAAATAAAATAAAATAAAATAAAATAAAGTAAAGTAAATAAATTACCCAGCAAACATAAATGTTGAAAGTTCATCAGCTTGTTGCTTTTTATTAAAAAGTGGAGCTCCTTTTTCATCATTTTTCATGATTAAAGAAATGAGTGCTCCATCATTTTTAAAAGGACATTTTCCAGATGTGGCATCAGCTTTTGATTTTTCATATCTTTGAATTGTTTGAGATGTGAAATCAACAATATCTTCTCGAGCTTGGAAGTACTCCGGATCTTTATTAATATCAATTCTTTGAACTTCTTTTATTGCTGCAACATAAAAAGCATTTCTAAGAGTTTCAGCTTTTGAAGATAAAAAATCATCTTCTTCACCTAAAGCAGAGTGACCGATCATTAAGAAAGCAAAGTGTGAAAGTTCTTCATGAATATCTACTTCTTCTTGCTTTTCTAATCTATTTATTTAATTTTTGAATTTTTGAATTTTAATTTTGATTGATTTATTGATTTATTTTGTTTTATTATAGATTGATTGATTTTAAAAATAAATAAATAAATAAACAATAATAAAAATTACTTGATCATAAATTCCTCAAGTGAATTCACAAATAAAGGAATTAAAGATTTTAAAGAATTAGGTGTAAAAGCTTGCTTCAAAGTGGTTCTTTGTTTAGCCCATTCTTCTTTATTATTATTTGATAAAACTCCTTTTCCTAAAATAATTGATGTTTCATACCCATGAGGTTTTGTAGGATTTAACTTCAATATACTTCTTGCAATTTCAGGATCTGTCATAATAACTCTAAGTCCCATTGTTCCAATTGATGGTTCATACGTAAAAAATCCATACATTGGCCCATACTTCTCAGCCCATTCCTTCATCAAAATATGTCCCTTTCCAACCTTTGCATACTTCAACAATGTCCTTCCATTCCCAATCCTTTTCTCCAATTGATCCCAAGGTCCAGGAAGTCCAGCAGGAATCATAAAATCTTCATTTGAACATTGAATCCCTTCAACAACATCAATCCCTTCTTTAAGCTTCTCATTCAAATGAGATTCAATGGCTTGTAATCTCCTCTCTTCTGACCGTCTCTCCATGATTTCTCCCCTGATTTTTATGAAAAATAGTTTGTTAGATAGAATAAAAAATAATTAAGAAGGTAAAAATTAGAATCAATATCAAAATGTTGAGAAAACATGAGAGTTTTACAGGTAAAGATTATAAGTTTTTGTGTTTTATTATTGAAAACTGAAAAAAAAAAAAAAAAAAAAAATCAACAATCAACAATTTAAAACCTCATGAAAAGAAAAAAAAGAAAAGAAAATCAAACCAGGAGCTGTTACAAATCCATTTTTCATTGCAATTTGCGTATTTTTAACAACAACTGGTAGAAGCTTAAAATAAAAAACAAAAAAAAAGTGAAAATTTAATTGAAAAAGAAAAAAGAAAATAAATAAATACCTTAATTTTGCAATCTTTAGCAAGTCTAAAGGCACCTTCTTTGAATGGGATTAAAGCTGGTGCATTTTTTGATCTAGTTCCTTTAGATACGATTCATTAATTAGTTTGTTAATAAGAAACGTAGAAGAAAAGTAGAAGAAAAAGAAAAAGAAGTAAAAGAAACCTTCAGGATAAATAACAATTGAAGTTTTATATTTCAAAAGATTATCAGCACATTGCTTCATACATTTTTCACGTGAGTCTTTTGATTTCACTTCAACTCCAATATCTCCAACAAGCCATTGAGTCCAACCAAAGAAAGGAAGAATAAAATATCTATGATTTATTATTTTTCATATTAAGAACATCAATCAATTTAATTTTTCATCAATTAATTTAATTGAAAAAAAAAGAAAAAAAGAAAAGAAATTTTTACTTTTGTTTCGTTAAATAATTCTTTGTAATTGGAAGAAATGATAACAATGAGTGATCAAGAAAACTTGCATGATTTGAAACAATGACATAAGGTCCATCAAATACAAAAGGTGGAGGAATTGAAGTCATTTCCCTCTGACTTTGAACAGGACTTTGACTCTCTCCTTCTCCCTTCAAGGTTTGACTATCATCTCCCTCATGTGGAACAGTATAAAGAACTTTCAAGCTCCAAAAGCGAAACAATGCCATCCAGTAATAAAGCCCTTGTCCTAGCACATACTCATGAGTTCGTTTGGCAAGTCTTTTTCCAGATACAATTCTCACTCCAAAACACACAACACAAGCCCCTACAGTCAAGATACTCAATCCTGTTGCTGAAATAAATGTTCCAAGTACTTCTATAGGTTTCATATTTTTTGTAATTACAATTATAATATTATCAACTTTTTATGAGCTTTCGACCCGAAACTCGTTCTTTATTGTTGTTATTATTTTGTTTATATGAAGCACGTGACTTTAATCAAATTTGTTTCAATTTCAATAAATAACGAAATCAATAAATGTTTTATTATATTACGAAGAGTGATAATGATCATTGGAAATGTGTTGTGGAGAAAGGTTTGATATATTTAAAGCCAGAAGGTTCTTTTGGGTGCAGTTCTTGCCAAGGTAGCATGGGTTAAAGCTTCGATCCAAACTCTCATGTATTCTTCTGTTTCAGCCGATAATATTAATCTGGATTTGTTTTTTTTTTTTTTGGGAAAGAAAAGAAAAATAATTATTTGAAGGTCAGAAAGGAAAAGAAAAGAAGAGAAACAAAAAAGTAAAAAGATTGGGAGTCAGGAAATTGGAAAGAAATCTTACACATCAGATGGATTTGTTGGATGTCTTAATTCAAAAATGTTCTTTTTGCCCTTTTTTGCAGTAATTGTATAACCAGTTAAATGAATAATTAAAGTTCCTCTATTAGTTTTTGGAGAAAAAAAAAAAAAAGATTAGATCGATTCAATATATTTTGAAAAATAAATAAAAAAGTAAAGAAATGTTTCAAATCAAACCTTGATTCTGGTTTTTCATTTAAGAAAAAATATAATGTAAATTCTTTGAGTAAACAATATCTCCATTTCCAAGTCGCTCTTGGGAATGCTCCTTTACTTAAAACTTTAAGATATCCATCAAATTCAGGATCACCTAACTATTTAACAAAGAGATAGTTACTTTATTTGCTTCTTTATTGTATTTTTTGATTAAAATTATATTTACCTGTTGGACAGTAATTTCAATAAATTGTTCAGGTTTTTTAGTTCCTTGAAGCCAACTTTGAAGACGAGATCTCTTTTCTTCACCTAAATTTTAAAAAAAGTTGTTTGTTGAAATTTTAATCATTTTATGAAAAAAGTTTTGATAAATCACCTTCAATAGAAGAAACAGAGGCAACTGAATTGGGTCGACTTCCTTTAAGTGGCAGAGTAAGACTTCTTCGACGAACCTCTTCCTCAACTTGAAGATTCTTAGGAATGGCAGAAAGTTGATTAGTATTTACATTTTCTTTCTCTTTAGTTGGACTTGGAAGAGATTGAGGTTGTTCATCAAGAGTGATTTTATCAACTCCACCACTCGTTGGCTATTTGTTGGGCATAATTAAAATGAGTTTTCTCAGGAAAAAAAAAAAAAAATTCAAACCTCTGTCTTCAATAAACTTTGAACAATGAGATCTTCTTTTCTAAAATCATCAAGCCAAGAATTTTTTTCTTCTTCTGAAGAAGCTTGAAGTACTAAAGTTCCAGTTGCTTGACTTGAAAACAAAAATACATTTTTTGCACCAATTCCATTTGATGCATTTGGAACATTTCTGATTGAAACTTCTGAAAATTTTAAAGGTTTAACTTGAACTAAATAACGCGGTGGAGCTATTGAAAAAAAAAAAAAAAAAGTTAAATAATTGGAAAAGAACATTTAATTTGAATAATAAAAATTAAAATATTAAATAAATAAAATGCTAGAAACAATTAAATATAAATAAATATCACCTTCAGGAGTTGGTCTCAATACTTTAGAAATAACAATTAAATCTGAAAAGAAGAAAATATATAATTTCTCAAGTTTTCTTCCTTGACCTTTTTTCTCTTGATTAGGTCGATGAGTTTTCAATCTTAAACGAGTCAATAATCCTTCTCTATATATAGTTCGTTTCTTTTCATCACTATTACTCAAGTTAATAGGCTAATTAAAAAATAATTTTTGTTTTAGTTTCTTTTTAGTTTCAATAATAAAAAGAAACAAAGAAAGAAAAAAACAATTTTAATTAAAGAGCAATCCAATTGATTTCCAATTTCTAATAATCTAGCAATTTCATCTCTTCTTCTTGTATGTTCATTAATTGATTTTATAATAATATCAATTTCACTTAAAGCAGCTTTTAGATATCCATAATCTTGATCTTGTGGATCAGTCTTTTTCAATAAACCCTAATTGAAACGATTTAAAAATTGATAAATAATTTTTGAAAAGCAAAACAACAACAACAAAAAAAAAAAAAAATACTTTTAGTAAGAGAGGGTATTTTGTAACACGTTGCATGGGAAGAAGTAAAAAGGCATATATATCTAATTTTCTGCATTCTTGATCTTGAAGAGCATTCTTTTTTGAAAAAAAAAAATAATCGAAATTAATTTAATTAAAATTAAAAGAAAATAGAATAAATAAATTAAAAGGAAATACTTGTAACAATTCTTTAATTTGAGGACAATCATTTTCAGCTCTTTTCATTTCAGTTACAGATCTTTGTTGATCACCACAATAATCTGTATATACATCAAAAAAAGGTGCCTATTTCAACAAAAAAAAAAAAAAATTAATATCATTCAAAATAGAAATGTCATAAATAAATAAAAAATTTACATGTTTGATAACAACATCTCCAATTTTTTTAATTACTGGCCATTGTTGACTTGACCTTTCTTGAAGATCCTATAATTTTGTTTTATTTAATTATTTAATTATTTATTTATTTTCTTTGTTATTTTATTGTTATTTTTTGATAAAAAAATTACAGCTAAAAATGCTCCACTAACTCTTGAAATATTTTCAATATTTCTGAAAATTGATTCAAAATCGGATTGATTAAATTTTTGAATTCCAATTTTTTCTCTTAAAGGTTCAACAAATTTCTAAAACCAAAAAATTTCATTATTTTATTGATTTTCAAAAAAAAAAAGAAAATAAAAAGAATTTACCCTTGAAACAAGATGAAGATCTTGATTATAAGAAGTTTCTGTTCCAATAAGTTCATAAATCATTTCTTGTTTTTCGATTTCAACACTTGTTAAACTTTCAAGGAGAGGAATTGCATCAGGATGTTGTTTCCATAATCGATGTCTTGTAAAAGTACTTTCAGTTTGTATAATTTTTCTAGCTTCTTTTTGTTTATCCAATGCTTTAATCTTTTTTTTTTTTTTTTTTTTTTTTTTTTTTTTTTTTTTTTTTTTTTTTTTTTTTTTTTTTTTTTTTTTTTTTGTTTTT
>Ga0209960_1001821_pt1 | contig 24797 bp, 26 predicted proteins | sample ThiBiot_500_plan_2_FD_183947 | JGI IMG/M metagenome (GOLD analysis project Ga0209960, IMG submission 183947) | Wastewater bioreactor microbial communities from Cape Town, South Africa - Thiocy_expt_500_plan (SPAdes) | ecosystem: Engineered > Bioreactor > Thiocyanate-remediating >...
AATAATTACAAAACTTGTAAGTTATAACTCCTGAAAGCTTGAAACATATTACATTAACTACTATTCAATAATAATGACAAGTAACCTCAAAGAACTTACTCCTGAATTAAAAGAAAAAGCTTTTAAAGTATTCTTTTCTTTTTCCTTTTTTTTTTTTCAAACTTTTTCTTTTTTTCAAACTTCCCCAAAAAAAAAGGAACTGAATGAAGATGAGACGACGAGAATGGCTGCAATTGAAGGTAACGTTCAAATATTATGATTTTTTCATTTAATCTTCTTTGATATCTATTCAAAAAAAATCATGTTACTAATTGATATCAATAATAATAGCTCTTAGAGAAAGATTCAAAAGAGAATGTCCTGAATTAAAGTTAGAAAGAGAAGATGATTTATTTATTATTAGATTTTTACGTTCAAGAAAATTTGACCCTGAACGTTCCTTTGAGCTCATAAAAAACTATCATGAATTTGTTCGAGATAACGCTAGCTATGTAAAATTCTTTTTTTTTTTTTTGAAAACTTTTTTTAAAAAATGAATATTATAATTGTCTTATAGTTTAAAAAACCTGATCCTGAAATATCCGCAAAACTTGCAGAACTTCAAATATTGACAGTTTTACCAGGAAGGAGTTTGGTATAACTTTTTTTCCTTTTCTTTTTTCTTCTTTTTCTTTTTGATAATCATAATTTTATTCATCATTTTAGAATGGAGCAGCTATTCTTTATTTACAAATGAAGACAATTGATGCATCTAAAATTACAAATGATGATCTCGCAGGAGCATCAACCGTTTATTTAAGTAGTTTACTTGATGATGAACAAACTCAAATTTGTGGAATAGAATATTTACAAGATTTAAAGGATTTGCCCCTTCTTCAAGTTTTAAAACTTAATGGAGATGAAAAAAGACACAAGGATGAATATCATTATATCCAAGTATTTTTTATTTTTTTTTTCCTTTTTTTTTTTAAAAAAAAAAAAGGATTTAGTCACTTAACTTCAAAAAAAATAATATAATAGAATTGTCTTCCATTAAGGTTAAAAGGAATTCATGCTGTAAATCAATCATGGGTGTTATCTATTTTATTAGGCCTTGTCACAAAATTTATGAAACAAAAACTAAGAGAAAGAGTAATTTTTTTTTCTCTTTCTCCTTTTTCTCTTTTTCTTTCTTTTCTTTTCTTTTTTTCAAATACTTATACTTCTTCTTCTTTAATTTAGATTTTTGTTCATGGAACTCATTATGAGAGATTGGAACAATATTTTAGTAAGGATGTTATCCCAACAACAATTGGTGGAAATTTTGAACTCAATTTCTCTAAATCTCATGATGAATTTCTTGAAAAATATTTTAACCCAAATAATTGAAAATAAAATAAAATAAAAATAAATGAAAATAAAAATATTCAAAACTTTTATTCAAGATTGATTACATTAATAACTTAAAAATTTGAATTTTAATTCTTTTTCGACCAATGCTACAGTTTATCATTGATCCTTAAATAACGGTCTGAAGTAAGGACCATCAGCGAAAATAAGTAAACAGCATGAATGTCTTCTTTTTGAGAATAAGAAAAAAAGGAAATTGATGTTAGAATAAAAGAGAATCAAATTTTCAAAAAAAAAAAAAAAAAAAAAAATTTTTTTTTTTTTTTTTTTTACCTGCTTGTCCTAGTTCAACTTTCAATCGAAAACAAGTTTGTTTTGGATATAGTTCGAATGATTCCAATAGCCTCAAAATATTTTGACAATTTGTCTTCCTCACTTTAAATTTTTCTTCAGTTTCAAATGATCTCCTTTCTCTCTCGCTCTCTTCTTTTGCAATATCCTTTGCAGTGTTGCCTTCAAAATTTTTAGCATTCAAATTAATTTCTTTCCCAGTTGCTAAAAGTAATTGCACCACTTCCAAGTGTCCATGATAACAAGCAAATATCAATGGGGTGAACCCATAAGTATCTTCCAAATTTAAGTTGATATTTGGATGGCCTAATAACAGCTTGACAATTCCTATATGACCTCTAAAACAAGCACAAATAAGAGGTGTCTCTCCATAATTACTCGCATTTGTGACATTCACATTGATATCTGGGCTACTAAGAAAGTGTTTAACCTCTTCATATTTCCCATCTCGACAAGCATATAAGAGTTGTAACTCCATCCTTCCTTTCTTCTTTTTTGTTTTGCTTTTTTTCCTTTTAATTTACACCTCTTTTAATAACAATAATCCTTTCTTCTTCTTCTTCTTCTTCTTTCTTTCTTTCTTTCTTTCTCTTCTTTTTCTTTCTTTTTTCCAAAAAACCTTCAGTTAGTTAGTTAATTTGGGGTCCTTTGGGCTTGGATAAGCATCGCACTTCCTATTATAATTTTATTAATATTCTTGATATTTCTTTTAAATAAATTATTTTATAATTTTCATTTCAAAAAAACTTTTTGTTTTTTTTAAAAATTATTTCGTTGAGAGAAGTCAACTGTTTTTTTTAATTTTTTTTTTTAAAAAAGAGAACTCAATAATTATTTTTTTTCAAAAAACTCATACATATGAATAAAACGATTTGTGAATTCTTCTTCTATTCATAACAAACAACAAGAATAATTTGAGTTCATAAATATTTTCTGTTATTGTTGTTATAATTGAATGAAGAAAGAAGAACAAGAAGGGAGAGAGATGGGGAGTGATTTCTTTAAAGAAATAGTGATGTCACAGGTTCATTTCCCCTTTCTTTTTTCTCTTTTTCTCTTTTCTTCTTGTTTATTCTATTGTTCGCACTTATTGGCAAACTTATTATTGTTCATAACTTATTTATAAGATCATTCTGAAAAAATAAGATTGAAATAATTTTAAAATTGTTTTTGAATAATTTGATTCCATATTAATTGAAAGAGGGGGTTTTTGTTTTTGTTTTTTTTTTAAAAAAAAAAGTGAGAAAATTTTTGATTTCTTTTTTTTTTTTTTCCAAACCGATTCTCAAATTTATTGACTTCATGGACTAAAAATGGACTGAAGAAGATTGTTATCAATTTCTAAATTCTTTTGTTTCGAAACTACAATCAATAGACTATAAGTTTGAAATGATGTGAGAAAAAGAAAAGGAAAGAAAAGAAAAGAAAAGAAAAGATAGAGAGAAAAGGGTTGTTGTTGATGATTGTCCCATAAGCGATTGTTTCAATTGAAAAAAGATGAGATGAGATGAATGGAATGGTGAAGTTGATTTCTTGATTTGCCTGTTAGTGTTCCTTCTGAGTCTCTTTCATTCTGGCTCAATAAGGGTCGAATACATGGCAATAGCAAAATGGTCTTATTCCCATCCTCAAAATCTTTGTTGTTTGTTTTGTTTCAATATTTACAACATTGAACGGAGTATTTTCAAAAGTCTTCTACATTCTTTCAAAATTTTACCCTTTCGATTATCAAAATTTTAATGTTTATTTTATATATTTTATTTCACCAAAGAACAACAATTCCTCAATAAGAAGCAATTCCATTATATTTTGATGATTTGATTTTTGAAAAGAATTTTTGTCTTTTGGTATGAAAATATGTAATTAAAACATTCTTTTGATTTTGAACAATTTAAATTCATTTGATTTTTTCTTTTCCTTTCCTTTTCTTTTCTTTTTTCTTTCTTTCAAATTCAAACTCAAGAGTCAACAAACAAGCAAACAATTAAACAATTAACAAAATGGAAAGAAATTTACAACAACAAAGTACTCCTCAAGACCAACAAAAAGGTTTTCAAAAGAAGCTAGACGATAACAAATGGCAAGAAGGAGATAGTCTAAAGAAGGAAAAGAAATCAGAATCAACTTGAATGCAAATCAAAGCTCTTGAAGCGTTATAAATTTCTAGGACTGTATTTGAATTTGTTGATAGTGTTAATAAAAACAAAAACCTTCTAAATGTCTTTTTTTTTGTTTTTTTTCTACTTCAATAAAATCAAGAATACTTTTTTTGAAAAAAAAGAGAAAAATAACCACACAAAATAATTTCAAGCTGTAGTTCCTCCAAAATCAAAATAAAACTTTGAGAGATTGAAAGGGTTGGTTGATTGAATCAAAAACTAAAAAAAAAAAAAAAGGATTCTTTTTGGTTAGCGCAAAAGTAAAATTCCTAAAAAAAGGTTTTTCTATTTACTAAAACAATTAAGAAAGTTCAACTGAACCTCAGCAAAAGTTTCCAAATGGTTTAGTTTTCCTTCTTTTCCCTTCTTTTTCCTTCATTTTCAACTTTAAATTGTATTGTATTTGTTAATTATTCTTCACAAATTTTTTGTTTCATCAATTTGCTTCAAAAAAAAAAAAAGGTCCGACTATCAAAGAAACTAGGGGGTGTTGTATTCTGTCTCTTATTCATTGCAGTGATAACGTCTTTTTTCAACTCTTTTGATTACACTCAATCCAACTCTAAAAGTGAACCTCCTCAAACTCAAAACCCAATCAGGAGAGAAATTACAATTGATGATAATAGAAGTTCATTTGTGAAAAAAGTCGAACGCTTTGAGTATGAGAAATATACAAAAGTACACGAAGATATTCATAACTGTATCCAAGGAATGAAATGGGGATGTTCAAGTATTAGAAAAGGTCATTTTGTATTTACTGGTCCATCAGAAATTTTGACAGAAAAAGTTGAGGGAAAATTAGAAAATATTGCATCGAAATGTGGTTTAAGTCTACCTCAAAGTGACAATTCAATTGATGCTACAATTAAAAAAGACAATTTAAAAAGAAAAGAAAAGAATGAAGAAAGTTTAAAGATTGGAAATTTGCTTGGATTACCAAATGAATATTCTACCATTCGGTTTAGTGAAGTTGAATTTCAATGTTATTCTCAAAACACTGAAGGTAATTTTTTTCTTTTCTTTCTTTTTTTTCAAATTACTTGTTATTTATAATAACTGAAATCCAAATTATAACAAAAGATGGAATATTGTTATATATTTTCTTATTAATTGGAGTCACAAACAAGAGAGTTGTGGAAGTTTGTTCTGGTTTAGGATTTGAAAATAATGCAGCTTTTTTGATCACTCAATTTGGATTTGAGGGTGAGTCCTTTTTTTATTTTCTGTTTTCTTTTTTACCTTTTTCTTTTCTCTTTGTCAAAAAAAAAAAAAAAAAACAATAATCATAAATAAAAAATTAACAATAGGTATTTTAATGGATGGAGATGAAGGAAATACTAAAATAGCAAAACAATTTTTTGATCTTCACCCATCAACAAAAAATAAACCTCCTGTTATTGTGAATACTTTTATTACTGCAGAAAATATCAATGATTTAATTAAGTCTAATGGTTTTGAAGGAGAAATTGATTTGTTTTCTCTTGATATTGGTTGGTTTTTTATTTTCCTTTTATTATCTCTTTCCTTCCCTTATTCTTTTTTCCAAAACAATTCTATGTTATTAAATTCTTCTTCTTTTCTTTTAGATGGAATTGATTATTGGATTTGGGACTCTATTCATGTTGTAAACCCAAGAGTAGTAATCGTTGAAATCCAAGAAGTATGGGGATGGACTGAAACCAAAACTCGACCATATCGTGCAGATCATGTTTCTCGTTCAGTCCCTGAAATGGGTGCTTCCATCCTTGCCTTTATTCATTTAGCCAAAACCAAAAATTATAGACTTATAGGATGTATTGAGGCTGGATTTAATGCAATATTCCTTCGAAATGATATTGGACAAGATATCTTTGGAGATTCTTACGATCCAAAAGGTTGTTTTGGACATTGGACAAAAGATTGGTCTCTTGAAATTGAAAGTAGAAAAATTAGTGCAAAACAATTTGATTGGGTTGATCCTAGAATTACAAATCGAGCTGGTGAAACCAAGAAGAATTAAAAGTGAAGTGAAGTGAACCTGAAGTTGAGGAGAATAAGAATATCAAAACAAATTTGTATTTATTGACAATATAATCAGAATAAGAAACAAAATTGTTTATGAAGTAAAATGTAATCAAGATAAATCAAATAAAATATCCCGCCAAAAATTAATCGGAAAGAAGTTGAGTTGGTTCAAACAAACAAACACAAATTCAAGTTTGAATTCAAAATTGTTCAAAATGTTTGAGAAAGAAATAGAAAATTGCAATGAAAATGAAAAAACAAAGAAGAAGAAGAATAACTCAACATATCATCAAACAAAGAAATTAAACTTTTATTATTAAACTTTAATTTAAAGACTTCATTGATTACAAAAGATGTTTTGAAAAAAAAAACAGTTTTGAAAAAAAAAGCACATGTTTTTTTTATTGTTATCAGAAGGAAAAAGTATAAATAGCGATTAACTTTTTTTTTTTAATCACCCTTTTTTCTTTTCTTTTCTTCTTGCAATTAATTATTCGAATTGAATTGAATTACAATTAATTCACAATTAATTTTTAAGTCCTCTTCATTAAAAAAGTTTTAGAAAAATTTCATTCAAAACTTTGAAAACTTTTAAAACTTTCTTACTTTAAAAAATGAAAACTAAATGTCATTTTTTTTTTTTTTTTTTTTTTCAAAAGGACGCACAAGTAAAGGACAACAACGATGCTTTCAGTAGTTGGAAAAAACTTGAAAGGGATCTCTTCAAGAGGACTAACTTCATCTTTCGTAAAATTTTATTTGAATTATTCTTTCATATTCATTTAAAAAAAACTTTTTTTTTTCAAAAAATTCAATTTTATTTTTTTTCTCCTAAAAAAATTTTTTTTTCTATGAAACTAATTAATGAATGAATAAAAAAACTTATTCAAAAAGGTCCGAACAATTGGACACCGTCGTTTACTCCCTGAAGCTCTTGAACAAATCAGTACTAATGTATTTAATGACACTGAACAACGTTCTTCTCTTGGTCCTGATCTCTTTTCAAAATTGAAAGCCGCTTCAGAGTCTGGAAAACAATTATCTAAAGCAGATGCTGATGGAATTGCTCGTGCTATTCAAACTTGGGCAATGGAAAGAGGTGCAATCAATTACGTCCATTGGTTTTCTCCTGTCAGAGGTGAAAATGCTGAAAGAGTTTGATTTTTTCTCAAAAAACTAAATTCAATTTCTAACCATTAAAAAAAAATTATCAAATTCAAATTCAAATTCTTTCTTGGATATTCTACAGCATGACAGGTTTTCTTTCTTTCTTTCCTTTCATTTCATTTCATTTCATAATATAATACATGAATTAAACTTTAAACTTTAAAACTAAATTAAATTTAGTTTCATCGATCTTAACTATAAGACAGGAAATATCGTTGTTGAATTTAATGGACAAAAATTATTTCAAGGAGAATCAGATGGATCTTCATTCCCTAATGGATCTTTAAGAGCAACTCATCGTGCTGCTGCTTATACTGGTTGGGATACCACTTCTCCCCCCTTTATTAAAGGAGATTGTCTTTTCATCCCCTCTTCCTTCATTGCATGGACTGGAGACTCTCTCGACGAAAAAACTCCACTTCTTAGATCACAAAAAGCTATTAACCATCATGGACTTCGTCTTCTTAAATTATTAGGTGATCATGAAACTAAAAGAGTTATTTCAAATGTTGGATGGGAACAGGTATTTAACAATCTTTCCTTTTTTTTACTTTTATCTCATTTGATTTATTCCTAATTTTTTTTTTTCTTCTTTTCCCTAATTTCTTTTCTTTAGGAATTCCATGTTGTAGATATGTCAAATTATTTAAAACGTCCCGATTTAATTAATTGTGGTAGAACATTAATTGGTGCTCCACCCATTAGAGGACAACAACAAGATATTAATTATTATGGATCTATTCCACTTCGTATTAAAGCTTTTTTCAAAGATGTTCAAAAGGAATTATGGGCTGTTGGAGTTTCTCTTTCAACTCTTCACAATGAAGTATTTTTTTTTTTTTTTTCATTCTTCATTTTATTTTTTTTATTTTTAAAAAAATGATTGAATGGATTTGTTTTTTATTTATTTTAAACTTAGGTTTCTCCTGCTCAACACGAAACTGCACCTATTTTCTCAGTAACTAATGTTGCAGCTGATCATAACGTTTTAACAATGAAAATTCTTCAAGAAATGGCTCTTCGTCATGGTTTAGCTGTTTTATTCCATGAAAAACCATTTGCTAGGTTAAATGGAAATGGAAAACATAACAATTGGGGTTTAAATACTGATACAGGAAAAAATCTTTTTGTTCCAGGTATTTTTTATATATTTATATTTTCTTTCATTCAAGAAATAAATCAATTAAATGGGTTTCATACTAAACTATTATCTAATTATTATAGGTAAAACTGAATCTCATGAAGCTATGTTTATTACTTTCGTTAGTGCTTTCATGAGAGCATTAAATCTTCATGGTGATATGATCAGAGCTGCAATTTCTGGAGCTGCCAATGTTTTTATTTTTATTTCTTTTTTCGTCTTTTTAACAAATGAAAATAATAAAATAAATAAAATATTTAGGATCATAGATTAGGAGCCCAAGAAGCCCCACCAGCAATTGTTTCAATGTATCCTGGAATAAGATTAACAAATCATTTAGAATCAGTTATGGCTGGAGGACCTTTGCAAGGGTATTGTTTTTATTTATTTTATTTTATTACTTTGGATAATCCTTTTTTTTTTTAAAAAAAAAAAATCATGAATAGGTATGGAAAAGTTACTCAAGAAACTTTGAAATTCGGATCAGCTGCAGTTTTAGAATTAATTAGACCTCTTGAAGATAGAAATAGAACCGCACCATTCCCTTACTGTGGAAATAGATGGGAATGTAGATCAGTTGGAGGAGGACAAAATATTTCTTTCCCATTAACAGTAATTAATACAATTATGGCTGATTCTATGCAATATGTTGCCGATAAAATTGAAAGTAAAGGAGGAGATATTCGTGAAGCAGTTGCTGAAACCCTTAAAGAGAATTTTAGAGTTGGTAAGTTTTCATTTTTATTATTTATTTATTTATTTTCTTATGGAATGTTCTGATTTTTTTTTTTTTCATCCATTAAAAATTAGTATTTAATGGTGATGGATATTCTCAAGAATGGATTAAAGAAGCAGAAAGAAGAGGTTTACCTAATGCAACAAATACTCCTCAAGCACTTAAAGCATTTTCAAATAAAAAAAATATCGATCTTTTCCAAAGAATGGAAGTAAATTTTTTTATTTTAATTTTTTAATGAATAGAAATGAAATATTAAAAAAAACAAAAAATCAAAGGTTCTTTCGGAAAGAGAATTTCTTGCAAGACAAAGTATTATGTATGTAGCCTATATTAATCAAGTTCAAATGGAAATGAATTGTTTATTAGATATGGTTAAAACTGGAATTATTCCTGCAGTAACTAAAGATTATATTGAAAGTTCACAAACCACTTTCGGAAAAGTACATAAACAATTCCTTGATAAGAAAAAAGGAATTTATGATAATATAATTGATTCAATCGAAGTATTTTTCTTTTTTCTTTTTTTCTTTTACTTCCCTTCAAATATTAAATATTAAATATTAAAAATAATAGAAACTTGAAGAATTAAAGAGTGGATTTTCATCAAATGGAGGTCATGGGGATGCTGAAGATGTTCGTGATGCTGAGCACTGTTTAAGTGTATTAGCTCAAATGAAAGAAGTTCGTAAACATGTTGATGAAGCTGAAGTTATTTGCAAAGGTAAATTTTTTGAATATTTTTTTTTTTTCTCTTTGATTATTTTCTAATATTTTTTTAAAACAAAAATTAGCTGAACACTGGCCATTCCCTAGATATGATGATTTACTTTATCGTCATCATTATGATGGAGAAAGAGTCAACAAAATTTTTGAAAAAAAATAAATGAATAAATGATAAATAAATAGATGAATAACTTGACCTTCTTATTTTTAATTTTTATTTATTTATTTATTTATATTTCTTAGATCTTAGAGTTGAAAAGAAATTAATCATTAAAAGGACTCGGAGTATTAGCATGAAAAAAGAAATTAATTATAAAAAATGTCACTCCAATCTCAAGCCGTGATGATGGCTCGCTACAATCTTTGGGCAAACAAGAAGCTGATCTCACTTCTCAAGGTTGTCCCTGATTCAGATTACTTTGCTCATGCTGGAGTTGTATTCCGTTCAATCCATGGTACTTTAAGTCATATTTATCTTGCTGAAGTGCTTTGGTATATTTCTTTTTCTTTTCTTTTTTCTGATTAAATCCTATTTTTTTTTGAAATAAAAATGTATTTTTGAATAGGTACAATAGAATGACTGGAGCAGATACAAAAGAATATGGAAAGTATTGGGGTGATTCCAATTCTTACGCAAAATCTGATTCAGAAAGTGTAGTTTGGGAAAGTGCTGTTCCTGATCGTTTAGAACTCGAAAAGTTATTTCTTCTTCAAGTAAGAATTTTTTAAAAAAAATTGTTTTGACTCAAATAAAATTAAAATCAAAACTCAAAAAAATCTAATAGTCTGAAAAGTGGGTAACATATGTTGAATCACTCTCCGAAGAAAAATTAGCTTCAGAGTTTACTTACAGGAATACATCAAACGTTGAATTTACATCACCAACTTCTCCAATTTTGTCTCATATTTGGAATCATTCAACCTGGCATCGGTAATCTTTTTTCTTTTCATTATTTAATCATTTCAGTTATTCTAAAATATTGAATCTATAGAGGTCAAATCTCTGCAGCAATGACAGGAAAAGGTTATCCTCCACCTGAACTTGATTTACTTTATTATATTCGTCCAAATGCTTAGAAGATCAAGGACAAAATCTAATATTGATTGATCATCCAAGTAATAAAATAGAATGTTTTTTTTGTCGGAATTTCATGAAAGAAATAAGAGGAAAGTGTCAATGAAATAAATAACAGATTCATGATCAATGATTGACTTTAAAAAAAAAAGAGAAAAAAATTCGATATGTTGTTTTCCAAATATTTACTGAATTTTTTTGATTTTTTGAGTTTCCAATTTTCCACCTTTTGAATATGTTTTTGAAAAAAATTCAATGAAAAGATATAAATATGATGAAAGAAGAAAACATCCAAAATATCCAGAAGCTCTAGATCCGTGACAATCTTAATAAAATTAAGAAAATAAAAAAATTCAGAAAAAAAATAAGAAAAGAATAAGAAAAGAAAGAAAAAAAAATTACCAAGAGGATTTTGATACCAGTCATGAGTAAGTCCAATGTACATACAGAAATAACAAGCAACTAAATCAATGACAAATTGAATGATTTGCATTGTAGTTAAATATTTTTTCCACCATGCACGTCCTCCAACTGCTGTTAAAAAGTAGTAGTAATACTAATATTTTTGAGAGATTTTAATTTTTTGTTTTTTTAAAAAAAAAAGATCAATTCATTTTGATTTTATTATTTTATTTATTTTATTTTATTTTATTTTATATTATTTTTTTAAAAAAAGGAATACCATGAGAACATGAACAAAGAGATTTAATGTGATTGGAACCCATTGCTATCAAATTTATTTATTTATTTATTTTTGATTTATTTATTATTTGTTAAATTTTGATTTTTTTTAATCTTGAAAATAAAATAAAATAAAATAAAATAAAATAAAATAAAATCAATAAAAAGAAGAAAAAATTGAATCAAATAAAATAAAGATCCAAAAAAAAAGAAGAAAAAAAAAGAAAAATTTTTTTAAAAGAAAACTTACAACAGTAGTATTTCCATAAAGTTGAGTAAAACAAAGAAGTGCAGTTAAAGAATGATGATAAACATGTAAAAATGTTAAATCCTTTTTCTTTAAGACCAAAAATACAGTGTCCAAGAGCTCAACAAATTTAATTATATAATTGACATAATAATAGAACTCAAGTCTTCTATCCTGAGCTAGATCAGGTCCACAAACTCCCCAAAAGATTCCATGTTCAAAAAGTCTTGGTACCAAATTTTCAACCAAGAGAACCAACAATACGAGAGAAATAAATGAGAGAATAAGATTATGAATTGCAAAGAGGTATTTCAATTGAAATCCTTTCCTTTTTGACATGAATCTATGTAACAAGAAGATAACAAAGAAGTAACTCAATAAAACAATGACAATCTCTGGAGTTGTACTAAAAGGTGTCTTTCCAACAACATAATTAAACTCCTCTGGTGAGTAATTTACCCATGATTTCATGAGTTTGGAGGCCAATTGATTCAAGAACATGGTTTCTATTCAGAAAAGAGAAACTGTATTAATACATCATTATTTTAAAAAAAAGGTTTTATTGAAAAGAAACAAAGAAAATGAATGAATGAGAAGTCTTACTGTTTAATTGGAAAGTATTCAAAAGAAATATATAGAACTTTTCTATTCAGCACGTGTAAAGATCTATTTTGAACTGTAAAAAAAAAAAAAAAAAATTAAAAAATAAAAATAAAACATGAATATGATATCAAATAAGAACTATAATGAATATGAAAATAAAGAGTTATATTCCAAAAGTTAAAGGCAGTTGTAATATTATTATAGTAGTAATAGTAATAAGAATGTTTATCAAAAGCTTCCTTCTAATTAATTCCAACAAAAATTCTCTATCACAAAAATCAAAGCCCATAACTCACTCAATTCTGCTCCAAAATTCACAAAAAACACATCAAAAGAATCGCCAAGAAACGATAAATCCAAATATAAGGGAGTTGTGTTTGAAATATGAAGAGATGAGTGAGTAAATTGAAGCCAAAGTGGAGGTGTTTCAAAAATTTTGACTTTTTATTGATCCATCAATTCCACAAAAATGAAAAAAAAAAAATGTGGAAATTCTTGGGTCAAAAAGGGAACACTTTACTATCGTTTTATTATCCACTTGTTCCGTTTTTATCCCTGGGTTTTTTGTCACTCTTTTTCTTTTTCAGACTATTTTTGGTTTTTTTTCCGAAAAAATGATCCGAAAAAACAAAAAAAAAAAAAATTTGTCTTTCAACTTTTTATTTCACTTCTATTCTATTCTCTCCTTCATTAATTATGAATGAATCAATCTTCTATCTCTCTATTCAATTTTATAACAATATCAATCAATTTTTCAAGATTTTCATCTTTTGAAGGAAAAATAACTGGATGAATTGCGTCTTATCAAGAAAAAATGAGCTGTTTTTTTTTCTTTTGTGCGTGTTTCAAAAAAAAATCACACCTTATCTCTGAAACAATTTCGATTCTTTTTTGAAATGAAATAAATGAGATGAAATGATTTTTTTTTTTTCAAATGAAAATTTCAAGGTGAGGAGCAAATCAAAACTCAAAAAGATAAGGTGTGTGAAAAAGAAGGAATAAATAGCACTCTCCTTTCATTTCAATTTGATGAACCAGGGATCGAATCTCACCACACAAGATCTTCAAACCATATAAAACTTTAAAACTTTTTTGAACTCAAAAATTTATAACTACAAAATACACTACTCAAAATTGTTTGCGATTATTTGGGAAATATTTGAAGAATTGAGGATAATGGTCTTAATTGTGGATCTTCTAACCAACATTGTTGAATGATTCCTTTTAAAAATTCAAGGGATGGATCAATTTCTCCAATTTCTAATCTCTTTCCATCTCTATTTTGATTTTATTTGTTTTATTTTCATTTTGATTCTATTAATTAATAATATCTCATTATAAAGTAAAAAACCTTATTGAGAACTCAATCTCTTCTAATGTAGAATCAGCCCAAGGAATTTGCCTTTTAATAATCTCCCAAACAACCACTCCAAATGAAAAAATGTCTCCCTTTTGATAACCTTTGAGATCAAGTGCTGTTTTAAGTCGAACTGAATTGAAAATTTCTGGTGGAGTATATTGGGGTGATAATCCTGATGGTTGATATTATTATTAATTTGAAGTTAAAAATAAGTCAAAAAGAAACCTAAAGGTGCAGTTTTAATATTACGATTTGTAACAGCCAACCCAAAATCACAAATCACAGCTCGAATATCTTTTTGTTCATTCGTTTTTCCCCTTTCAATTAGAATCTATTGAATTGATTTTAACAAGTTTAGAGGCATTTTAAAAAAAATAAAATTACATTTTTAGTTTTCAAATCCCGATGTGCAATTCCAATTTGATGAATCCTCTCAATCCCTTTTGCAATGCAAAGATATAACTCAATCATTCTACTTGATTCAATTTCTACAAACGAGTTTAATTAATTAATTGGAAATTGGAAATAAACAAAAAATATTACTTTCATTTTGATCATGTAAAAGAGAAAATAAATCCCTTTCATAAAGCTTTGTCAGAATACATTTTGGTTCTTCACAATATCCAATTAATTGAACAATATTTGGATGGAATGATAATGACCTTTTTTTTTTTTTTTTTTCACAAAAGAAAGAAGAAAGAAAAAAGAACAAAAGAAATACCATGTAATCGAAACTTCATTCAAAAAATTTTGTTCTTGCTCCTCGCTCTTTTCTAAATATTCGAAAAGAGAAAATTAGAGGCTCAATTTGAAAGGAATGATTAAATAGGAGTATTACGATGTAAAACTTTGACAACAGCAAACTCAGTTTGAAACATATCTTTTGCTTCTTCGTTCAAAAGGCGACAAACTGATAAACTTCCTGATCCTCCTTTTCCAATTTCTTTTTCAATTCTGAAATCTAATCCGAAATTTAACATCAAGAAAGCAGGAACACTCTCAATTCCTTTTATTTTCAGTTTTTTTTAAAAAACGATTTTTTTTTTTAAAAAAAAGGCGAAAATACCAATTCCAGTATTTAATAGTGTATTTTGGCCAGGTGTATTAATCGATCTTTGGCTCTCATTCATAACTTTGTAATTATTCAAAAAGATCAAAACTTAGAATTTTCTTTTTTTTAAAAAAAAATAAAAATATCAACCTTTTCGTGAAGAAAATTGATCTCGACGGGTATCCCTTTGTTCCTATTAGACATCCAGAAAAGAAGAAAAAAAAGGATGAATTCAAAAGAAGGAAAACGAAATAAGAAGGACAAATACCATCTCCATTTCTGTTAACTTTTCCTCTTGCTCCTTCTTTTGTCTTTTGATAAAAAAGAAGACAAGAATTGACAATAAGATTAGAAATAACAATCCAAATGTCAATCCAACTCCAAGTCCAACTTCCAACAGAAAAAAAAAAGAAAATATCTTAAAACTTCCTTTTTTTAAAAAAAAAGAAGAAAAACCTTGATTTTGACTTTGATTTAATGTTTCTATAGAAATTTAAAATGAGAACAAAAAGAAAGAAAGAAAGAAAGAAAAGAAAGGAAAAAATACGAGAGCAAATGCCATTATATAATGAATAATCTTGAATACATGATGAACAAATCTCAGCTATTTTATTTTATAGAATATTCTATTTTATTGATTTATTTTAAGGAATAATAATGAAAAAATAAAATATTACAGGTGCAAGCTAAACATGTTTCAGGACAAGAACTACAAGTATGAGAATTACCATTTTGATAAAAACCAATCGAACATTGATCAACACATTTTCCATTTTCGTAATATAAAGATAGATCACAACTTAAACAATCATTATCACCACTCCCTGAACATTCTAAACAATCTGAATGACATCCTATTAATATTTCAATTTCAAGGATTATTTATAATTTGGCAACTTCTTTATTGAATAAATAAAATGAATCAATATAATTTTTACTTTCACATGACCTTGCATCATCATGGTAATGCTTCAAAGGACATTCATCAATACATTTCCCTTCTAATAAATATTTTGGTTCCGAACATGAAAGACAATTTTCTGAGGTTGGTCCAAAACATGTCGAGCAATTTTTATTACATTCTATTGATGAATTTATTTATTTTTTTGTTTTTCAAAAGAGATATAAAGTACCATAACATTTTCCATTCTCAATATACCCATTCAAAAGGCATAGGTCATTTGAAATACAAGTCGTATCATTGAGTGAATAAAATTCAACACAACTCGAACAGATTGCTGGCCCAATACAACTTAAGCATGGGAAATTACAATCTTTTTGTTTTCTCATTGAATAAAGTTTAAACCTCAAAGAAAAGAAAGAAAAGTACATTGACATTGCTTTCCCGAAGTAAAAGTATCCAGAGGACATTCACCAACACATTTCTCTTCTAATAAATATTTCGATTCTGAACATTCCAAACAATTTGTTGATAATGGTCCATTGCATTTTGAACACGATTCACTACATGCTGGTTGTTTTTATTTATTTTGTTTCATTTTATTTGAATATTCAAATGAAACAATTAAAGAAAAGAGAAAAATTACAATGACAAAAATTATTATCTTTGTAACCAAAATTGGAACATTCCAAAGTGGAAATACAAGTTGTTGAATTCAATAATAATGGAAAAATACATGATGAACATTCATTTTCTCCAATTCCAAAACATTCTAAACATTTACCATTACATACTATTTTATTGTATTTTATTTTATTTTATTTTCTGATTTATTTTATTTTGATTGATAATTGCGTTGAATGTACTTTTATTCAAAAATAAAAAATAAAAGAGAAGAAAAATTCAATGATAAAGAGAAAAATAAGAAAAAGAAGAAAAAAAGGATTACATTGGCAAGTATTTGAAATAGGATTTGAATAATAACCAGATGGACAATTATTTAAACATTCTCCATTCAATAAATATGTTCCATTTGAACATGAAATACATTGATTTTCATTTGGTCCATAACATCTTAAACATGTCAAATCACACCCTTTATTATTATTAGGATTATTACTATTATTGGGCAAAAAGAGGAAAGAGGAAAAGAAAAAAGGAAGGAAAAAAAGAAATGAAAAAAAAAAAAAAAAAATAACACAAAGAAGAAAAGAAATACTTTGGCAATTTCTATTTGAATCAATAAAACCATTTTGATTACATTGAGCTTCAGAAATACAAGTCGTTCCATTTCTGATGAGTGGTGAAATACATGTTAAACATTCTCCATTTTCTGGTCCAATACATGTCGAACATGGATATTGACAGCCTAATTTTTATTTTTCATTTTATTTTATTAATGAAAAGGAACACAAAATGGTCATCAAAAAAGAAAGAAAACCTTGACAAATGTGATTTGTATCAGGATAATTACCATTAGAACAATTTGTTAAACATGATCCTGATTCTAATACTTTTCCATTTGGACATGATAAACATTGATTATCATTTCCTCCGTAACATGTTTCACAACTATTTGGGCACTCTATTTTTTTTAACAAAAAAAAGAAAGAAAAAAAATCATATCATTGTAATTTGATTGAAAAAATTGTTTAAAATTAATTAGAATGAACTAAAAAAGCATACGAGTACAACCACTTGTTTCAAAATAAGTACCATCTCCACAACTTGATGCACATGTATTATTATGTGTTTGCAATGTATATCCTGATTTGCATCTAAATAAATACAAATCCGAAAATTTGAAATTTTTAAAAAAAATTAAAAAACTGTTAGAACGAATTCAAGTAAAAAAAGAGAAAAAAGAAAAAAACAAAATAAAAGAAAAGAAATAAAAGAAAGAAAGAAAGAAAAAAAAGTTACGAAGTACAATAAGTTGAATTGAACTCACAAGTTTCACAAGTTTCAAAACATTTGACACAAGTTGAACCTTGCATCACATAACCATGAGAACAAATAAAGCAATAATTAGTTGAATTATCAAGGGTTGTATAACCTGTATTGCATGTACATAAACCATTTCCACTCGGTCCATCTGAACAAATTCCATGATTACTACAGTTACTACATTGCAAACAATTTTCACCACTTGGGTAATATCCATTTGTGCAATTATTACAAACTGAACCACCCCATCCAATTTCACATGAGCATTGATTTGGTCCAATACAATATTCACATGCTGGATCACATGCTGGATCACAAACAGCTTTGGAATTTTTCAAAGATATTAAAGAAAAGAAGTGAATAAAGAAAGAGAAAAAGGAAATCTTACGCTCACAATTTACACCAGTGTAACCAGTATTACATGTTTTAAATTGAATTGATGTTCCTAATAATTATAATTAAAAATTAATTGAATTTCAAGCTTAGAAAAAAAAACAAAAAAATTCGTACCAACAGTTTCATAAGTTTCAGCACCACCTGATGGATTATCTTTTCCAGCATAAATATAGAAAGTATATATTCTTAAAGCTGTCATTGAGCCCAAGGTTATTGATGTTGAAGTATATCTTGTGTATTGAGTCGATGCTGGTGAAGTAAGGATCTTATAATAAACTCCAGATCCTGCACTTGCTGTCCATGAAATACTTCCTGAAGTCGATGTTTTTTGGGTCAACTGAGGACTTGTTGGAGGGAATGGTACTATTATTTTGATTTTTTTTTTTTTTGAAGGGGCAAATGAAGAAAAAGTACGAAAATTTGAGCCATAGGTGCAATAATAATATCTTGTATCTCTTCCAAAATCACCATCAGGTAAAGTCCCATTAACCGAATTTCCATTATTGTCGTCTTCATCATCAAAACTTTACCGAAAATGGATTAAGAATAAAAGTTTTGAAAGGATGAAAAAAATTACTAGACCCATCCAGTTTGAACAGGTCTCCCATTGATAACTTGACAGGAGCCTCCTTTTTGATATAAGACAAAATTATCAGGTAGTTGAGATCGAATTGGGTCAAATGAGATTGAAGTTGAGGGAGATCCACTTCCACAACAAAAATACCATGCAAAGACGGAGCCACGGTCTGGAAGGTTTATTACTTTTGGTAAAGTAGTTCGGCCGTCAGTTGGGCCAGTTTGATTGTCATCATCTTCATCATCTTGATTTCTGATTCCTTCAGTAAAACCAGAAGGACATGCTAATTTTGAAGGAAAGAAAATTTTAAGATTTGAAAAACATTTTACAAAAGAGAATCTTACAATTTCGTACATTTTGAGTGAAGCAATAACTTCCAAGAGGGATTGAATCGACAGATCCTGTGCAAAAATATTGGTCCGTGTTTTTGTCATAATTTCCTCTTGGAATTACACCAGATTGTGAATTTTTGTTATTGTCATCTTCATTATCCCAATAAAACATATCTGTTGTCCAAGAACCACATCCAGAGGTTGCAGATGGAAGTGCCATCCAAAAGGCAGCTACATTATGAATCAACAACAAGAGGATAGCTACAACGACTACAACGATAATCCGCATCTGTCCTTTTAATTCAATAGCAAAAGTTGGAGGAAAGCACAATCATTATGAAGGTCCCAATGGAACTTCATCCTTTGAGCGTAAGCATCTTGTCTAATTATTATTTAATGTCATGAAAGTGTTATTTTGTTTGATTCTAATCAAAAATCTATCAATGATACGATAATTATTCTTGATTCAATTAATTTAATAATTAATTATAAATCATTGAACAACTTTTTTCCAAGAATCGTGCCCCTTTATTTTATTTTTGTTTTTTGTTTTTTGAAAAAAAAAAAATCAGTAAAAAAATAAAAATATCATAATTATCATCAATACAATTCATAATTATAATAAATCATCATCATCAAATACAATCAGAGTTAGATGGGAAGTAAAGGAAAAGAGCTTTGGGATGCATCAACAGAAGGTGATGTATCGAAAGTGGAGCAATTGCTTCAGGAGATTGATATTGATGTGAATTGGGTTGATGAGGAAGCTCAACGAAGCAGTTTCTTCCGTGCTTGTGGACATGGACATGCTGAGATCGTGAAACTGTTGTTGAATGATCAAAGAGTGGATGTTTTTAAGATCACGAATACTGGAGGAACTCCGTTTCATATTGCTTGTCAAAATGGATGCACGGAAGTGGTGAAGTTGTTGTTAAATGATGGAAGGGTTGAGATAGCAAAAGCGTTTAGAACTGGTGTGACTCCTTTTGATGTTGCTCTGAGAAAAGGATTTACAGAGATTATTGATGCTATTAAAGAGAAGAGTAATTTATATATTATTTTTATTGATTTCATTTCAAAAAAAAAATCAAAATAATCATCACCATACAAAATCAAATAAATCTAACAAAAAATAAACAAAAAAATAAAAGGATTAAAAACAAATTTTGAAGAAGAGATTAATCAATATAATGAAAACCTCAAAGAAAATAAGGATATTGTGAATTCAATAGCAAATATTAGAGATATTTTTCTTTATTTCCCAGAGCATATTAATCCAGAGTTGAGGCACACAACAATTAAAAACTTTGCCCATGCACTAAAAAATTGCGATGAAGCAAACAAACCAATCTTCTTTACGATAACTCAAAGGATATTAGGAGGAAATGATGAATTTGCAAAGATGTTGAAAGAGTTCGATGGTGTAAATATTATTGCTAATTCCTTCAGTCAATCATCAATTGCTATTCAAGAAAAGCTCACCACAACAGTGAGGAATATGATTACAAGTAGTCAACTGTTTCGTAAGCATCTTGGAAAGAACTCTGAATTTTTGGAAGCTTTAATGAACCATCTTAAACAAGTTGAAAAGAAAGATTCACAATTAAATATAGCAGGGATAATTGTAAGTTTAGGAGGATACATTTCAAATGAAGAAATTATCAAGGATTCACTTGAGAAAGTTCTATTCCCAATAATTCAAAATGAAAAAGATGATCAAGTAACTGCTAGAGCATTTGATTGTTTAATGGAAGCCTCAGCGATTGATTTAGCAAGGCCAATTCTCTTGAAGTTTAAAACAATGGAAATCCTTCAACCATTTGTTGATGATGAAAATTTTGTACATCATTTTGTTAGTTGTGTGACACAAGCATTTTTATCTTCAAGTGATATTAATCAAAATAATTCATATGGTTCAAATCCAACTTCTCCAACAGTTATCTCAAAGATATTGAATGTCCTTTCTACATTTGCTACCACAAAAACTCTTTCTTTCACTTATTTCAAAGGATACACTATTGGATGCTCTAACATCTTAAAGGCGATTGGGAGTTTATCAAAAAATGAAGCAAATATGAGGGAATTAAAAAGCAATGGAATTGTAAAGAAAATATTGGAATTGATTCAAAATAGAAAAGAAGATCTCTTGGAAACAAAATCACAAACAACAAAGGAATTTGCAGAAGTTGTTTGGGTATTATCATTTGATAGTGAATGTAAAGCAGGATTTCTTTCAGGAGGAATAGTTGAGATGTTAAAAAGTTTGAATGTCAAAGATCAAGAGGAAGCGAGAAAAGCTATCCAAGGAGCTTTATTTATTTTAGTTGGGAATCAAAACCAAAGTACTAAAGAGGAGACCAATAAAGGACATGTCATGATTTCTTATTCTCATGGACAAAAATCGAAGATGAAAGAAGTTGTTAGTCATCTTAAGTCAAAAGGTATTCCTGTTTGGGTTGATGTTGAACAAATGGAAGGAAGTATCTTGGAGAAAATGGCAGAGGCAGTTGAAGAATCATCAGTTATTATACTCTTTTTATCATCAACCTATAAGGATTCCCAAGCATGTAGAACAGAAGCAGAATATGCTTATAAATTAAAAAAGGAACTGATTTGTATCATGGCAGAAGATGATTATCAACCAAGAGGATGGTTAGGTGCATTATTAGGAAATAAACTTTGGTATAATCCTTGGAAAAATTTAGCTTTTGATGAAGAGTCATTTTTACCTATTGTTTCTCAATTGGCCAAAGCTCTCAACCAACCTAAACTTGTGATCAATCAACCTCAAGAAAAAGTTAAAGTTGAATTAGATGTAAATGTAATCCAACAATCAAGCACTCAAACTCAAAATCTCAACACTCAATCTAATGATCAACAAGTATTTGACCTTTTAGAAAAAATCTTAAATAAAATGGATGGATTTGAAAAAAGAATTGAAAAAATGGAATCTCAATTTCAAGATAACACAACTAAAATTGAGACTCAACTTACAACAATTGAATCCCAATTCCAAAAAAATACTAGCAACAATAGTACAACTAATAACTCTCAAAAAATTGAACAACAACTTGAAAAAATTGAAAATCGACTTGAAAAAATGGAATCCCAATTTCAAAACAATCTCAACAAAGAAAAGATGGATCAACTAGGACAACAAATGAATCAAGTATTAGAAACATTAGAAGCTTCAAAAAAAGAAAAGAAAAAGAATCTTTTTGGAAAATGAAGAAAAGGAAGAGGAAGTCATTTCGTTGATTTTTTATGTTATTTTTTATTTTTATTTTTATTATTGTTTTTTTATTACTAAAGAATACTTTTTGATTCAACTAATTTTCCAGTTTTTTTTTATCTTCTTGTTTATCTTTTGAGATTTGAATTTTTTTTTTTCTTTATCTTTTTCTAAACTTTCAATCAAAAAAAAAAAAAAAAGAAGAAGAAGAATCTGTCAATATAAACCAATGAATCAATGAATAATTATGAATAAATTCTTGAGTTTAAGAATAATGAGTGAGGTTATAAGTATTGAGTTTGAAAGAAAAAAAAAGAATTTCAAGAATAGTAACATTTCCATGAAAAAGAGATTCGATTCTCAAGAATTCCATTTTTAGTTTTTTGACAGATCTCTCTTCTCTCCCTTCACTTGATCTCCCCCACTTATCTTCCCCTTTCCTTCTCCAATTTCCTATTCATCACTTCAAAATAGTCTCACCATTAGATTCTTCAGATCAAGAGCTGTCGTTTGATATCTATTTTATTCCTATTTGTTTTATTTACTTCGTTGTATTTCTTTGGTGCAAGAGTGATTAATTGAAGAATGTCCACTACACCTTCCCATATCTCCAATGAAGCATTCTTTGGAGGAGAAGAAGAAGGAGATGATAGTTCAACTATTTCAAAAGAGGTTAAGTTTAGAGTTAAGTTAAATGATCCAGAGGAGAAGGATCATGAACAACTTCAAGAAGAAGACCCAATAACTGAGGAAGAAGAGGAGAATGTTAAGAATTTCCTCTCAAGGAGAATGACTTTTGTTTCACTTTATGAGACATTGAGTAGTCATGCTAAAACTCAAAAACCTTCAATTCTTCAAGAGAATTTCTTTTTAGATCAGCCAGATATTGAACTTTCAAGTCAAAAAGATGCATCTACTCCAAAGAATTCAGATAAAGGATTATTGGGACAATTATTAGAGTTTGTATTAAAAGAGAATGGATTGGATCATTGTATCCCTGTGTTTCAGAAAGAAGAGATTGATTTAGATGCATTTTTAAAGTTAAATAATCAAGAACTCCAAGAGATTGGTTTTAAACAAGGATTAAGGAAGAAACTCTTATATCTCCAAACAGTTCTACAAGAAGTGATTCAAGAGGAGAGTCACAGTGAGCTCAATTTAGTTTTAAGTGATTTAAGAAATGAAAAACCAAAAGTAGAGAAAGAGAAGAAAAAGAAGAAAAAGAAGAAGAATTCGACTGATGATTTCAATTTGAAACCAAGGAGTTCGTCTTCAAAGAAAGAAGAATTATTTCCTGAACCAGACTTCGAAACGAAACCAGTTATAGAACAAGTTGAAGATAAAACTTTAGCAGGAAAAAACTTTTCTTTGAGTACAAGTAAAATTAAAGCTGAAGTTGCACAAGATATAAAAAGTGAAGAGATTATTGAAGATGATACGATGAGAGGTTGGCTTTGGAAGCAAGGAGGACATATTAAGTCTTGGAAAAGGAGGTATTGTGTCTTATCAAACAATTGTTTATATTATTTTACTGCACCTGGTTCAAAAGCTAAAGGAATGGTACCACTTCTTGGTTATGAAGTTTTTATTGATAAAGAAGTTCTTCCAAAACCTTTTAGTTTTATTCTTGGACATCAAACTGTAAGATCATATTATTTTTATGCTGAAACCAAACAAGAAGCAACTGCATGGATCTCTGCTCTTGAACAAGCTGTGAAAAGTAAATAATTCAACCCGAAACTTTTTCCTTCATTTTTTTTTTTCTTTTCTAAATCTGTGTTATTTTACTTCAGGCTCACTTTTTTTGAAAGCTTTTAAAAAAATTTAAAACAAAAAATTTTGAAAAGAAAAAAGAAGAAAAAGAAAAAAATTATGATTTCCAATACAATTGCAATTTAATATCAAAAAAAATTCAACAACAATTTATAATTTCACTCTTTCTTGTGTAATTAGAACAAGAATGGGAGAATTCTATCTGGGACACGTTTTTTGTATTCTTCAAAATATTTGCCATATTTTTTGGAGCATCTGGCATCATCTCTGAATGCTCTGTGGACTAAGAGGATGATTAAGAAAGTAACATAAGAGTATGGAAGGAAGTGTTCAAATTGAACTGGAGGAACCCAAAGTAAAGCTGCAGTGATTTCTGCTGCATAATTAAAGTGACGACTAACTCCCCACCATCCAGAAACAAGAAGAAGTGATTCTGAAAAAAAAGAGAAACAAATGAAATTAGATTTAAATTAATTAATAATTAAATGAAAAAAAAAAATCATACCATGAACTTGTCCATCAGTAGTAGTAAATTGAGCACGAATTGATTCAGCTGGTTTTCCCCAAATGATAGTCTTTCCTTTTGTTTTTCTAAATCTTTGTCTTTGTTCATCAATAGCATAGTTAATATAAACAGCACCTAATCCTGCAATTAAAAGAGCAGCGGTGACAATGGGAGATAACCGAATTGGGTGATGAACAAGGTAGTAAGAACAATTTGGATAAAGGGATGGGAGCCAGCTTAAACATCCCCAACAAATATAAAATCCAAATCTATCATGGATAATATCAATTGAGTCAAGATAACCAGTTTCCCAATGGAAGAATTTTGCAATGTAAACAAGTTGAACAGCAGCAGAGATTAATAAAGATTCACTAACAAATCCATATAATTGTTGTTGTTTGAAAACACAACAGAGAACAAGAATTGGCCATCCCATCATTGCAACTCTTTTTTTTTAAAAAAACAAAAAAAAAAAAAAAAAAAAATAAAAAAAAATTTTAAAGG
>Ga0209960_1001823_pt1 | contig 24786 bp, 26 predicted proteins | sample ThiBiot_500_plan_2_FD_183947 | JGI IMG/M metagenome (GOLD analysis project Ga0209960, IMG submission 183947) | Wastewater bioreactor microbial communities from Cape Town, South Africa - Thiocy_expt_500_plan (SPAdes) | ecosystem: Engineered > Bioreactor > Thiocyanate-remediating >...
AAACCAAAGAACTTTTACATCCTAAAAGTATTTTTCCTTTTTTTTTCTCCTGAAAGTTATTTTTTTTTTTTTTTCGGTTGGAGTTTGAAACTTTTTTTTCAAAAATATCAATCAATAATAATAACTTGATATAAATTTTAACATAATTGAATGAAATTTAATAATACAATAAACCTATCGAATAGTTTTAAAAAATAATATTTAGTTTTTTTTTTTGAAACAAAAACCCTAAACATCAAAACAAACTAAAACAGGTTTTGTGGAACAAATTCTCAATCAGTTTTGTAAAAATAAATAAATAAATAATTTCGATGCCAAAGGTAAAAGAGAAAGCTATTGAATCTCATCCTCATCCTAAAGAAAAAGTTGATCAAATCGAAATTGAAAATAAGGAATTATATAATGATGAATTAAATGACTCAAATTTTGTGGAAGTGGAAAATGGAACTTATAATGGAATTGATAATGGAATTGAGAATGGAACTCAGAATGGAAAAGTGAAACAGAAACCAAAAGGAAGAGGAAAAGCAAGAACTGTTAAAGAAACTGAAGAAAAGAAAAAGTATTTACATGTTCCTAGAGCTTGTTCAAATTGTCAGAAAGGTCATGTTGCTTGTGACACGATTCGACCTTGTGGGTAAAATTTCTTTCTATTTTGATTGATTTTTTGATCTTTTTTATTTTGATTGATTTTTAATTTTTATTTTTTTTTAAAATTTTTTTACTAAATCATAATCATAATTCTTATTTTGATTTTTTTCTAGACGATGTGTAAAAATGGGTAAAAGTGATACCTGTGTTGATGTGGAACAAAGGAAAAGAGGATGGAGAAAAGGAAGATCAAGACTTCAAAAAAATGTTGAGAATGGAGAAAAGAAATCAACAACATCGTTTCAAGAACTAAATTCCCCAACTAAATCTGATGAAGTGACTCTAGTTCAAAATTTTCATCATTATTCTTATCCTTCTGTTGTAAATTGTAATCCACTAGACTCATCACTTCAATCTTATCAACTTACTTATCAGTCTTTTCCTCAATATTCAAATGATATTCAAAATGATCAAAATCATCATGATATACTAGATCCTCTTCATTCTCTAACAAATATTAATTTTAATTTTTCAATGACACAACATCATAACCACATTCAACAACAACAACAACATCAACTTCAACATCACCATCATCAAAATCATCATCACCAACAACAACATATTCAACAACAACATCATCCTTCACATATTCAACAATTAACCCAACACCAACATCAACAACATCTTCTTCAAAATCATTATTTACCCCAACATCAATTTTTCTCTCAAAATCCACTTCCATTACTCCAACCTTCTAATACCAATTTTTCACAAATTCCTTATCCAACTCAAAACTTAAATTTTTCACTTCTTCAACAACATCAACAACAACCACCACCTTCAATTTCATCTCTCCCTTTTCAATTTGTTTTAAGGTATTATTCGGAATATTTTTCTTTCTTCTTTACAAAAATTATTGATTTTCTCATAATGAAAACTTTTTTCTTTTTTTTTTTAATTATGATCTAGTACTGGAGGAGTCATAGAAAAGTTAAGCGAAAGTTTCTTACAAGCTACTGGATTTGATAAGGATGAAATTGTTCAACATGATTTTTTCTCGTTTTTACATGAAAGAGATTATGATATAATTCATAGAACTTTAAATCTAGTTTTAGAGTACCCTAAAAGAATAGAATTTACTACTGTATTTAGATTTAGAACAAAAGGTGAAACCTTTCTTTTTTTTTTTTTTTTGAAACTTTCTGAATCGAAAATTAAACATTAAAACAATTATAATAGTTGATTTTACTTGGATTGAAGCAGTAGGACAAGTTGAAACAACTGGAAGTAATCAACCAATTGCTATTAGAATGAAAGGAGATACCCTACTAGAAAAATCACTAGGATTTCAAAATCCTCCTTCCTTTTCCTTTACTATCCATGTAATTTCTTTTTTTTATTTCTTTTTATTTTATTTCTTTTTTATTTTCTCTCTCTATTTTTTCACCTTTCAAATTAAATATTATTAAATAGCTTGATACAAAATGTCAAAATGTTTCAGGAGATTATCAAACATTACTAGGTTATGAAAAAAGAGAAATCACAGGAAGACCTCTTTTAGAACTTGTATGGCCAGAAGATGAATCTCTAGTTGCCTTTTCTCTTCATTCGGTTTTTTTTTTTTTTGAAAAAAAAAATCAATCTCTTTAATATTATAATAAATTTAACTCAATTCAATATCACTTATTATTAGCTATTTCGTGGAGAAGGAAATGAAACTCAGCTAAGATTTAGATTGAAATCAAAACCATTCAATTATCTTTGGTTTCAAGTTGGCTTTAAAAGTGAAAGAAATCTTCAGACAGGAGTATTTTTTATTTTATTTTACTTTATTTTATTTTATTTTATTTTATTTTATCTTGGAATAATTTTATTTATTGATTTATTTAATTTACATTTGAATAAATAAATTAGGCTGTGGAATGTTTTTGTGATTTTGCTTTAGTTGGCCCTTTTGAATCTACAAAGAGCATGTTAATGAAAAATGTATTTTTGCTCTCAAATAATCCCTATTGAGGTCATGATTGTATTATAATTGACTTACAAAAAAAAAAAAAACATAGACGATCGTAAACTTTCTTTGTTTAAATTTTTTTCTTTTTTTTCAATTCAATTCAAGAAAAAACAAGAAACTAACACATTTTTCCTTTTGATTTTGTTTTCAAAAAAAAAAATAGTCATCCATGAATAGAATTTTTTAGAATGTAATTTTTGTACAAAATAATAATCCTCTTTGTATGAAATCTTGTTTTAATTTGAAGTCAAATTTTGATATCTTCTTTTTTTTCTTTTCTTTTTTCTTTAATTAATTTATTTATTTTTGAATTTTATTTCAAATTTTACATATTTACAAGTAACAAAATGTTGGATCATTTTTTATCTTTGCTGTTGAGTTGTTGACCTAAATATTATCGGATAAAGATAAAGACAAATAAATAAATAAATAGAAAAGAAAATCAAAATAAGAGAAAAAAGAAGAAAAAAAAAACTTACGAACAAAACCGAGCAAAGAAAAAGATCCTCTTCTTTTTGATTCAGTTGATTCATCCGAACTAGATTTTTGGCTAGAATTTGATTTAAAACTTGCATCATCATTTTTTGCGGCTTCTTCAATTGCTTTCATTTCTTCATCTAATAACTCTTGATTAGTATTGGGATCCTCTTCTTGATCTTCTCCTTCAGATATTACTATATAATCTCCAGCATCACCATCCGGTTGGAAAGGAATATGTGTTAATGAACCTCTCGATGAGGATTGGAACTGGAAAAAAAAAAAAAAATTCATTATTTTAGATCTTATTTTAAAGTTGACTTCAATTTAAATAAATAAAGGAAATTACTTGAGAAATTTCAGCAAGAAATTCTGATTTTGTATTTGTTGTTAGTAAGATTCCTAATGAAATTTTACCAACCTCAATTTGATTTTCTCCTTCTTTGTCAAACTAAAATTTTTTTTGAAGTGAGTTTCCAAAAAGTGGAAAAAAAAAGAAAAAAGGAAACCATTGATTTTATGTCAACTGCAACGATATTTGGAGTTAAACTTGCCAAAGGGATTGTTATAACTCCCACAGTTTCATCTTTTGAACCATTCTTCATTTGAATTTTAATCGAATCTATCAGTTTTTTTAAAATTTGAGATAATAACACGAAGAAAAAGGAAAAAAAAAAAAAAACCATCTGCTATTGAACTCTTTCGAACATCAAAACAGAATGTTTCATCCCAATTGGGTGTAAGCGTATTTTCTTTAATCTTGAGATTATATTTTATTAGTAAAATTATCGAATTAATAATTAAAGGATGAAAAAAAAAAAAAAATACTTTTGTCACAAATTTTTGTCTTCCTACACGAATGTTACAAAAATAATCTCCTCTTTCAGCCAATTTTTCAGCAAAATAAAAATGAATGATGATAAATCCTTGGTTGAGTTTAAATGAGAATAAGAAAGAAAATGAAAAAATAAGAAAAAAAAGAAAAAGAAAAAAAAAAAAAAAAAAAAAAAAAAAAGAAAAAGAAAAAAAAAAAAAAAAGAAAAGAAAAAGGAGAAGGAAAAGGAAAAATTACCTGGTTGATTAAAGATTGTAATTGATGGTATTCTTTCTTTCATGAATTTTTGCCATTCTTCTCCTTTATATGTGAAATTATAAACAAATCCATTGGGATATGCAACCTTTTGATTATTCAAATTTATTGATTGATTGATTGAATTAGAAAAAATAAAGGAAAAGAAAAAGAAAAAAAGTACTTCTCTTAATAACATTTGCTTAATTTTATTTGTTAGAAGTTGTCCAAACCATTGAGATTTTGGTCCTCCAAATCTTAATGAAAAATCAACCTGAAAAAAAGAGTTTAGTTTTTTTTTATTTTTATTTTTAAAGAAAAGGAAAAAAGAAAAAAGAAAGAAAGAAAGAAAGAAACTCTTGGAGTTTTGAAAAAATAAATTTGCATATAAGGTAATGGCCAATTGATAACTTCTGTAATTAACTGTTATTATTTATAATGAGATTAAGTTAAACAAATTTTTTTTTAAAAAAATTAAAATGTTTTACTTTTCCTTCTATTTTTGCAAGTGATACTTGAATTGAAAGAGATTTTCCGAAGGAAACCACTCGAAGTTTAACTGAAGCACCTCCACGATATGATAAATCAAAAACAACAAACTAATAATATATTTGTTATTTTGTTCTTTGTTTTTTAAAACTCAAGAAACAATTCAAAATTAATGTTTACCAAGTCTGTTTTCAGCCCATCTGTTGATCTCATTCGAACATTTCTAAGCTCTGGAAGATTCCAACCAAGTGAAAAGTATTCAACATCTAAACTTTCCTAATGATAGCAAATATTGTTTTTTTAAAATTAAAATATAAATTTCTCCTTCTTCTTTTTCTTGAGGTAATAATTTTATTACCAATATTGTTGGATGATCTTCTTTAAGGTCTTTAATATCAGATTCTATGCTTTGTAAAATCATTGAGCGAATATTTTGTAATCCAATATGATCAAAATATATTCGATTGATAAATTCATTAAACCATCGACATGTCTCTTCGGAATTTGAAAGTTCTGATGGGTCAAGCTTTCCTTTGAGTGAACTACTTGCAGAAAATAATGTCTACATATTTATTTTTAACTTTAGATTCTTGAATTCAAGTAATGTATAAATATAAAGATAAAATGAAAATATACCAAAGGTGGTGATCGAATCAATTCTTTTGGCTTTACTTTCTGTCCAGAGAAAAGATATAAAACAGTATAAAACATGAACCATTGTATAATTGCGAGAATAGAGAAACCAACTATGAAGCCATCCCAGAACCCTACACTTGTTACTTCCATTACTTGAATTATAACCTACCTATTAGTACTATTGAATAAAAAAATCATTATGCTTGTTATTTTAAAGGTTTTTGAAAAGTTCTATGTGTTCAAAGTTTTTTTTCTTTTTGAATATATTTCAGTGAAGTCATAAAAATGTATCATTTCCATTTTTCAAATTTTTTAAACTTATCCTTTCAATAAAACATTTCTTCATCAAATATCAGAGAATATGAAACAAATACAAATTTCATTTTTTTTTTCGAAAGTGAATAGGTTTTAAATGATGAATTGAATGGATTGAATTGAATTGATGAATGATGAATCGAAGTTGATGAATTGAGGTGGTAAGGACTTGCTTGGCTCCTGAATTTTTGTTTATTTGTTTATCTTTTTCCCTTTTCATTTCGAATTTACTTGCTTATTGAAAATATGAACCAATATTTCGAATCTCTTCAATTACAATCTTCTTCTTTTTGATTTTTAATTCTTTTATTTGATTCATGATTGATTATTTATTATTGTTATTTGATCTCTTTTTTAATAGTTATTTGATTCAATTTTGAATAATTTAGTTCAACCAAAAAATCGAGTTGACTTTTTCTTTCAAAACCATTGCGGTCATAAATAACTTTTCGTTTCTTTTAATGAAGAATCGTTTTTGAAATTGTGCCAATAAGCTTCCTATTCAATCTCTTACTGACAATTTTGTTGGTCTTGGGCATATCTTCTTATGTTTTGGGAAAAATTAAAACTAACTGTTCCAATTTGTTTTTCCTTTCTTTTTCAATTCCTTCCATCCTTCTTGAATCTTTCTTTCAAATTGAATCAATCGTTTTGAGAGAACTAGATTTCATAAAACTCAAGGATTTCAAAATTTGTAGCTCAAGCATAAAGCATATTTATTCACAAAGATTCCAAAATTGATTTCAAAATTCATTCCCAAAGTTTTTTATCCACTTTCTTAGAGATATTTTTTTGAACATTTTTTTCAACTTTAGCTTCAAGTTTTTCTTCTAAAGCAACTGCTTTTTCAAAATTTTTCTCTCTCTTTTTTCTTGCTTTGGAGGTTTCATTCTTCTTTTTGATTTTCTTTAAGTTTGAAACTCTAACAATTAGAAAACAAGGATAAAATTAGTGACTTATATTTTCAAAAGAAAAATAATAAATGAAAGAAAATGAAAAAAGAGAAAAGGGTATACTTTTGATGTACATTTGCTCCATTAGGTTTAACTCCAGCGATTTTTGGAAACTCAGCCAACTTTCGAGTATTATCTTTTGAATAAAAAAAAAATTCCAATTAATAAGAATCAATTATATAAAGGATTCAACATCAAAATTAATCAAATTCAAACAAAAACAAAAACAAAAACAAAAACAAGAGGAAGAAAATCGTGTAATTGTGAATTTGTTGCATGGCTTTTCAAAACATTTGCGACAAAAAAAAAAAAAAAAAAAAAATAAAGATTTTATGGGAAAATATATTTGAAACTCCAAAACTACAAATAAATGAGTTGGACATAACTTAAAGAGTTTGATTTAATGTTAACTTCAAAAATATTGTAAATATTTAGGAATATTGCAAACAAAAAATCACAAACTATAAAATCAAAAGGGAAAATTGACCTTTCGCCATGTTTTTTTTGATGAAAAAAAAGCCAAAAAAAAAACATGGTCAAACTACTTTACTTATCGTTCCGCTCTTTTCGTCGGGGTCTATTCACATCAACACCAAGACTTCTTCAAACTCAAACACCAACTTCAACTCAAGCCAACCAAGTGCCAAACTCACCTGTTGCTGTTGAGGAAAAATTCTTTCTTCATAGGAAGAAAATTATTGAAGATGCAAGGAAGAATGGGGATGTTCTTTATCCACATTTTAACACTGTTCCTGAATCTGAAAGTAAAAGGATTGAGTTGGTTGAGTTTATTGTAAATTATTCTGAGTTGAAACCTGCTCAAAAGGCTGAGAAAGCTATTTTTGTTTCTGGTTTCTTTCTTTGAATTATTTCTTATTTTCTTATTTTCATGATTCATGATTTTTTTTTTTTTTTGAAATAATCAATCAATTAATCAATTAATTAGGAAGAGTTACAGCAAAAAGAGAAGCAAGTTCAAATTTAACATTTTATGATCTTTGTCAAGGAGAGAAAAAGATTCAAATTGTTTCTTCTAAAGCTAATTTTGGATCTGTAGAAGATTTTACAAAAACTAAAGAATTAATTCAAATTGGAGATATTATAGGTTTACTTTTTTTTCAAAAAAAAAATGAATTCAATAAAATTCAGGAATTTTGATTTTCTTTTGTCTTTTCAAAAAAAAAAAAAAAGATATCAAAGGAATTCCAGGAAGAACAAAAACAGGAGAATTAAGTGTTTATTCATCTCAAATCAATTTATTAGCTCCAACTCTTCATGCAATTCCTTACAAAAGTGGATTATCTGATCCAGTTAATATTAATTTCAAAAACAAATCATGAAAATGATTACTTAATAATTACAATAAAAATAGGCAATTAGAGCTAGACAAAGACATTTAGATTTATTAGTAAATGAAGAATCAAGAGAAAGATTTAAAATTCGTACAAAAGTAATTAAATTTATTAGAAATTATCTTGATGAAAAAGGATTTTTAGAAGTTGAGACTCCAATTTTATCAACATCAGTTGGAGGAGCAAATGCTCGTCCTTTTACTACTCACTCAAATGCTAATAATCTTGAAATGTCATTAAGAATATCACCAGAATTATATTTGAAGGTTTTTATTTTCATTTCAATTGTTACTTTCTTCAAAAAATTGAAGTATAAATAATAATAATAATTAAAAAAAAATGAAATAAATAAGAAATTAGTTGTTGGAGGATTTGAAAAAGTATATGAATTAGGAAAACAATTTAGAAATGAAGGTATTGATAGTACACATAACCCTGAATTTACAACATGTGAATTTTATCAATCTTATGCAAACTTTGAAACATTAATTCAAATGACAGAGGAGATGATTTCAAGTATTTTATAGTTTTTCATTTCATTTCTTTCTCTTCTTCTCAAAATATTTTCTGATTTTTTTTTTTTCAAAACTTAATTTTAGAAATGGTTCTATCTCTTCATGGAAGTTTAAAGGTTGAAATTCCATTAAATGTTGATAAAAATCAAGAAAGTAAAGAGACTGTAACAATTGATTTTACTCCACCATTTCAAGTTCTTCACTTTATTCCAGAAATAGAGAGTCATTTAAATAAAAAACTTCCTTCTTTTGATGATCCACGTATTCTTTTTTTTATTTTTATTTTTATTTTCTCTTCACTTTGTTGAAGATATCTAAAACAAAACTTTTAGAACTTTTGGAGAAATTAATTGAAGAATTTAGAGAACATTCTTTATTATGTCCAAAACCATATACTCCTAGTCGTTTACTTGATCATGCTTGTGGAAAATTAATAGAATCTAAATGTATTCAACCAACTTTCTTAATAGGTCATCCAACTTTTTTAAGTCCTTTAGCTAAAGAACATCCTCAAATTGTGAATTTATTTATTTATTTCTTTTGTTTTTCTTTTTTGTTCGCATTCTAATCAAAAAAAAATCAATATTTTAGGATGGTGCAACATCAAGATTTGAACTTTTTATTGGTGGGAAAGAAATCGTTAATGCTTATACGGAGTTAAATGATCCCTTTGAACAAAGAAAAAGATTTGGACAACAAATGAAAGTAAAACTTTTTTGTTTGATTCCAAGGAATTTTTCAAAAAAAAAAAAATTTTTTTTTCTTTCTTTTAAAAGGATCGAATGATGGGGGACAATGAAGCTCAAGTGATTGATGAAGAATTTTGTCAAGCTTTAGAGTATGGATTACCTCCGACTGCTGGTTGGGGTATGGGAATAGACCGATTTGTGATGTTAATGACCAATGTGACCCAAATTAAAGATGTCTTACTATTCCCATTGCTCAAATAAATCGATAATGAACCCATTTCTTTTCTTTTTTTTGGAAGATCTCAACACCATGACCTTTGATAAGTTGGAATCGAACTATTTGAACTCTTTTGAATCAAAAGTTATGGAATTTTGTATCACTTTTTTGAACTGTATCACTCACTTGATGTTTTGGTTTGTTCAAATCAGAGTTGTCTTATTTTTGTTTTTTCGTTTTTCGTTTGTTTTGATTTTTTTTGGGCTTATCACTAACTCACCCACATGATCCTCGGGTTTATTTGATTTGCTGGAAAAAGAATAATCTCGCCATTTTTTTCATTTATTTTTCCACCTTTTTTCATTTATTTTTTTTTTCTTCTTGTTTGTCCCCCTTTTTTTTCCCTTCCCTTGTTTATTTATAAAAAGGTCATTCTTTTTTCTGATTTTTTTTCGCTTCTTTTTTCTTTTTTCTAAAACAAAAAAGTAATTCTCTCTTCTCTTTTGATTTTCTTATTTGATTTCTTACTGATTTCTTATTTGATTTCTCTTTTGATTTCTTGTTTGATTTTTTCTAGTCTTTCTTTCTTTAGATTTTTTGGAATTATTGGATAGGGTTTTTTTTTTTGAATTGCTTTGAAGTATTGTTAGGAATTTTTTGTTTGATTTTTTTTGTTGCTATTGTTGTTTGTGTGAAAACCAGTTTATTTTATTTTATTTTATTTTATTTTATTTTATTTTATTTTATTTATGGTTTTTTTTGTTTTCAATAAGTTTAAAGTTTTAAAAGTTGGAAAGTTTTGTTTCATTCTTGAATTTGAATTGCTTTTGTTTTTTGTTTTGGTTTTTTTGCTTCTTTGTGTTGAATTTTTATTTTGTTTTGACCTTTTTTTTTCCTTGTAAATCCTTACAAAAACTATTACTTTACATTTATTTTATTTATAATTGTTTTTGTGTTTTATTTTTGTTTGATTGCTTTTGTTTTTGCAGTGAAAATTACAAAAACTCTTATTTATATTGTTTCACTTTTGTTTGTACTTTTTTCATTGTATTCTTGTTTTGTTTATATACTTTCTGTATTTGTCTTCTAACTGAATCTCAAACCCAAAACAAATAAATAAAGACTCAATAACAAATATTAAACAAATAGAAATGACAGTCACAGAGCAAATCCCTCAATATATCGTAGTTGAAAAAGAAAAGTCCAGCACTTGGAAGAAGGCTTTCCTTGCCCTCGCCATCCTTGCTATTGGAGGAGTTATCATCTTCTTTGGACCTCAAATTAATGCTTACCTTTGGGGAGTTGAAGAAGAAATCGAACAAATTTATGAAACTCTTATCCCAGAACCAGACAGATGTAACTTTTTATTTATTAGAGAATTGATTTATTCATTTTCTGAGATTTATTTATTTATTAGATTTCTAAGTTTATTAATCAATCAATGTTTTTTTTAAAAAAATAGGTATTTCTGACCATGCCACACAAGGACCTTGCACAGCAACAATCCATTGTTGCACTGGATGTTGCTCTGCTTATGGATGGTGTGGAACCACTTATGACCATTGTGGACCCGGATGTATTGTAATATTTCATTTTTCTTTATTTCTTATTCTTTCTGGTTCTTAATAATAATATTTAAAACAGAGTACTTGTACTGCCCCAACAGAATATGTTTCATGGGATGCTTTCAGGTGATTATTTCTTCTTTTTAAATATTTTATTTTTTGGGCTTGAATCATGATTCAAAATTTGATTATCAAAAATTAAAAAAAAAAATCAAAAATCACAAACAAATAAATAGATGTGGTTATGCTCCAGGAGGTTTATCTGAATCAAGACTCAGAGAACTCCATGGTTCAATGAACTCTGCAATTAAAAAGATGGGAATTAGTTTTGGAGAATCAGTTAGCAAAGTCGAAGTTGCTGCTTTCCTTGGTCAACTTGCTCACGAATCTGCTTACTTGAAAGCAAAGAGAGAATACTGTTCATTACCAGAATATGGATCAACTTGTTTAGAAGATTACCAATATGGATCTTGGTGTCCTGATGTTAAACCAGCACCTGGTAAATACTACTATGGACGTGGATTCATCCAACTCACATGGAACTGTAATTATGATGCTGCTGGACGTGGACTCAATCGTGATTTATTAGCCAACCCAGATCAAGTTGAAACCTCTGATCAAGTCGCTTGGGAAACTTCATTCTGGTATTGGACCACTAACGGAATCCCAACCCCAGCAAGAAATGGACAATTTGGACAAACTACCAAAAAAATTAATGGAGGTGAATGCAATGGTGGAAACAATGGAGCCCAACAAAGCAGAATCGATAAATACCAAGCCTTCAGAAAATGTTTGGGACTTGCCACTGAATCTGATCCCAATAAACTTTGGTGTTAAACTAAAAAAAAACAAATGATAATTAAAAATGAAATTTTATCTATTATTTTTTCTCTTCTTAATTTATTTACAAGTTCATTTGCAACATGATTTCTTGTAATTTTGATATCCATCAAATAATTTCATTAGGTAATCGAGAAGATTGCTCTAATAATTCCACAATTTCAGTATGTCCTTTCCTGTGAGCAATAGAAAAAGGTGTTATACCATCATAATTTGCTTCATTGATATCAACTCTTTTATCGTTTAAGAATAGCTTTACAATTTCAACATGTCCATTTTGACAAGCAATCCAAAAAGGTGTTTGTTTATTAATATCTGCTCTATTAATATCAATTCTTTGATCATTTAAGAGTAATTTGGCAATTTCAATATATCCACTTCTACAAGCAATATATAAGGGTGTTATACCAACATTATCTGCTTTACTGGTATCAACTCTTTTATCATTCAATAATAATTTCACAATTTCAGTATGTCCATGACAACAAGCAATATACAAAGGTGTCCGGCCATCATTTCTTGCTTTTTTAACATCAAGTCTATCATCATTTAATAACAATTTCACAATTTCAGTATGTCCATTTTGACAAGCAATCCAAAGGGGTATTACTTCATGATCCATCCAATCACTTGCTGGTTTATTAATATCAACTTTGCTATCATTTAATAATAATTTCACTATATCAATGTATCCTTTTGAACAAGCAATCCAAAAAGGTGTTTTACCATCTCCGTTTGCTTGGTTGATATCAATTCTTTGATCATTTAATAATTTGCTGACAATTCCTTTGAAAGGTCCGTCTAAATACCACAATAGATTATCAATTAATCCATTTTTACAGTTCCAAATAAGAACATTTGAAATTATCTCTGAGATCAAAAACTCTTTCAACATCTTGCCTTCCATTTTTTGATCCTTTAATAATACCTTTGGGAAGAGTTGTAAATTTTCAATGACTCGACAACATTCTTTGGTGGCTTCAGTTTGATTCCAATTTTGTGATTTAATCCAAAATGAAAAATCAATTTCATTCCATGTTTCTAATGGAATCAATATTTCCAATTTCTTCAAAAACTATTTTTTTTTTTTTTTTTTTTTTTTTTTTTTTTTTTTTTTTTTTTTCTGGAAAGAAATGTAAAGAAAAAGTACCAAATGATAATCTTCATCATTTTGAAAAAGATTTTGATGTTCGAAATAAAGATTATATAAAGATGATCCATTAATTTCATTGGTTTTGAAAATACCTTGATATTGAGAAAATTGAATAGAAATTAACCAAGAACAAACTTCATCAATTGCCCAATTTCTAACTTGAGTTATATCCAATTTCTTTTGATATCTAATAAATGTTTCTTCATCATAAACTTTCATTAAATTATCCCAAACAAGATTTTTATCACTTTCAATAAATGCAACAAATTTTTGAATAAATTGATCTTTTGAAGGTTCGTCGCTCTCACCATGAAAAGAACTTATCAATTCAGAAAGAAATGATAAAGATTCTTCTGAACTTTGAAATTTGTTTGGATAAAATTGGACTTTTTGACCAGTAAAAACAGCAGCTGACCATTCATAAAAACACCAACATCTATGAAAATAATCCTCTGTTGGTAAAACTAAAAATGAATCTGAAAATGTCACTATTTGATTTAATCGATGAATTGTTGCAACTCTAATTGTTTTTTTATTGGATTTTATTTCATTTTTTGAATGAAGCAAAATAAATAAAAAACCTTTTTTGTTTTGAATCATCATCAAAATGTTGAGGCATTGAGAAATAATCATACCAAATTAGAATTCGATGTTGATTTGGATCCTATATCAATTTTTTATGAGTCAATTTTATAGTAAACAAAGAAAAAATAAAATAAAAAAGATAAAATCCAAACAGATTTAAAAGAATCTTTGATTGCATTAAGTTGAAGAGAATTAGGATCAGGATGATCTTGAGATAACCAACGATGGGAAATAAATACAAGTATATCAGTTGTTTCTTTCGTTTGTTCAAATGTAAAACTAATCAATGTATCTATACAATCTTCATGTTTTGGAATTTTTTCAAGTTCCAAAAATTTTTGAAATGGAAGGAAATAGATTTGAAATGTTGAAAAATCTTCTGCTTCTTTTACAATCTCTTTAATTTTTGATGTGCTAATTAATCTCTGATTTCTTTGTGTTTTATTTGCTGGTTTTATGATTATTTGAGTTTCATTATTATACAAAAGAAAAGAAGAAAAAGAAAGAAATGGAAAAGAAAGACAACATTCAAAAATTCCTTGTGCTTTTGCAAGTGTAGAGTGCCCACTCTCATTCAATTTAACATTTTTCTCCACTATTTTTTTTTTTTTTTTTTTTTTTTTTTTTTCTGACTGAGCAAAGAAAATTACCTCTTAAGTTCCCCAAAAGCAAAGTCACAATTTCGATGTATCCATTTTCGCAAGCAATCTGCAAAGGTGTTGTCTTATCCTTATTAGCTTTATTGAAATCAACTCTCTCGCCATTTAATAATAACTTCACAATTTTAATATGTCTTTGAAAACAGGCAATAAAAAAAGGTGTTGCACCATTCTTACTGGGCTTATTCACATCAACTCTTTCATTATTTAATAATATTTTCACAGTGTCAATATAATCTCCCTTTTGACAAGCTCCATAAAAAGGTGTTGTTGAATCTTCGTCATCTTCATTGACATCAACTCTTTCATCATTTAATAACAATCTCACAACTTCATTACGGCCTCTTGCACAAGCACTATAAAAAGGTGTCCAACCATATTTATTTGTTTTCTTAATATCAATTCTTTCATCATTTAATAATGATTTCACAATTTCAACATTTCCTTCAAAACAAGCAATATTCAAAGGTGTCCAACTATCATTTGTTGCTATATTGATATCGACTCTCTCATCATTTAATAATAACTTCAACATTTCAGTTTGTCCTTGATCACAAACAGTGTAAAAAGGCGTTTTACCATCCTTACTTGCTTGATTGACATCAACTCTTTTATCATTTAATAATAATTTAACAATTTCAATATGTCCACTACCACAAGCAACAAAAAAAGGTGTGATTGAATAAATGGGTATTATTGAATCAAAAGAACCTTTCCAATTAACATTAATTTCTGGGTTTTGAAGTAATTCGATAACGTCTTCAATACTTCCATCAAAACAAGCTTTCCAAAGTCGCTTTGCTTCTTCATCATCTTCATTACCATCTGCTACTACTCCTTCTTCATCACTGTCTTCTTTTTTTTCTATTTCTTCTTCTTCTTCTTCTTCTTCTTCTTCTTCTTTGGTTGCTTCATCTTCAGTTATTTCCTCTTCAGTTGTTTCATCTTCAAAGATTCCTTCTTCCATTACTTTTGTTTAATTAATTTAGATCCTTTGCAAAAAGTCAAACAAAAAAAATCGAAAAGGACAATTCCACTGCCTTGTCTCTTCAAATTTGAATAAGTAACAATGTTTGTTCATAAGCATCAAGTCAGATTATCAAATATCTTCCAATTACATTTACTTTATTCTTTTTGGTAAAAAAAAATTGGTTCATGGCTCATTGAAAAAAATTAAGTTCAATAAAATTCATATTATTTTGACTGATTATTTTTTTATTTCATTTGCAGCACAAATGCGTTGAATTGAATTGAATTGAACTGCTGTTAGATCTTGGATTCAGACCAGGAAGATTTAAATATTTGAGTCATTTGTTCTTTCAAGTCAATTGATAAATCTTTTTCTTTTTGTTCGAGTAAATTGTAATGTTCTTTGCAAACCCATAAAACATCTCCTGCATTCCCATATTCATGATTAAATTGAATGTATTTTTGATATAGTCCTGCTTTTTCTAAACATCCATTCTATTATTATATTTGAAAAGTTTTTTTTTTTTAAAAAAAAAGAAAAGTTGAAAAAAAAAGAAAAGAAATTACTTGGACTTGACCAAACATATCACCATTTTTTAAAGCTCCAATAATATCACCTTCAAGTGGTTGTAACGTCAACTCCGATGTTCCAATTTGGTTCGCTCTGCTAACAATATCTTCTTTTGTTAATCCTTTCAAATTTTCAATTTTCATTTCACAATTTTCAAATAATTCTTGAGTTTTTTCAGAATATTCAACAACTTTATCGAGAACTCCACTAATTTCTGGGAATGGAATTCCTGCAAATTTTGCACTTATTGAAACTACTTGAAGAATAACTGATGCTACTTTTAATGTTGGTCCAACTTTTTTCATTACATCATTCAACTCTTTAATTTCAATTCCTGTTTTTTTTTTTTTTTTTTTTTTTTTTTTTTTTGAAATGTAATGATTACAAATAAATTCAAATAAATTCAAATAAATTAAAAATGATTTACCAGGAGAGTTTGTTGGATGAAAAAGTGGTTGAAGCTGTCCACTTGTTGGGGATCTCACTTTAAATTCACAAAAACAATGTAATTGGGATCTATTAAAGATTAAATCCTTTGCATTGTCTTTGGCTTTTTGAAACATTTTTTGAAACTTGGAAGTTGATTCTTTTGATTGTTCTTTAATTAATGGGAGAAGAAGGTAATAAGATGGATATGCATGTTTCTCTTTTTCTTGCATTGCAGAAATGGTGGTACGAGTTGCCGAGTCAATCTTATTATTTGTGAAATCTTGACCTCGGGATATTTGATCCAACTTTTGTTCTAGTTTATCTATCTTGGTGATGAGAACTTCATTGGTTTTAGTTTCAACTTTTTTGTCTGAATCTTGGTTTTCATTCTTGAGAATTTCTGTCATTAAGATTGTTTTGAGTTGAGGGTTGTTGAGTAATTCTTGAGTTTGATCTTCATTCAAATTATTTTTCTCTTTCACTTTGTTAATAGTTTCCTGAATCTCTTTTTTCTTTTCTTCAATAATTTCACTTTGGTAAATCATTCCTGATTTTAACAGCAAATCAATTGGATTGATCATTTTTTTGGTTGTTGGACATAAGATTCCTTGTTTATCTTTTGGTTTTGTGATTTCCAATAAACAATCTGATAATTGAATTAATCCATTTGAACTTGAATCAAATGGAGATGATATCATTTGATAACAAATAACTCCTGAATACTTCTTTGAACATTTCCAAATTTCTTCAACAATATTATCCATTAATTCTTTTCTATTTTTCAAATTTTCTCCTCTAACTTTGATAACTATTTGATTTTTAACGTCGAATTGATCAGTACTTTTCAATTCTACTTGATTATTTCCTTTTTGATTGCTTGATATTGAATTGGATCCTTCAGCCTTTTGCACTATTAATTCAGTTTTTGCTGTCACAAATGCTCTAATATTTTTATTCTCTTTTGAAATAAAAGCCATTCCATATCTCCAAATACATTGATCTTCAATATTGTGTTGTAAACAAACAAATAATCGACTCACCATTTCTTTTGGAATCATATTAAATATTATTGTCCTTTCAATCTCTTCATTTTTGTTTGAAAGTTCATTTGGCCAATAAGTTGATAAATCTTTTGGTTTATCTTCAGGTAAATAACTTACAATTAAACTCCTTTGGTCTTTGAATGGTTTCTTTTCATCTTCTTTCAATTTAAAACAAATTTCAAACTTTTCCATTAATGTCATCAACATTTCCGCTTGGTCCAGATAATCTGACCAAAATATACTCAAATCTGAATGTTTTAGGATTCCATTCTTATATTTATTTTTTACAATTGGATCAAATAATTTTCCCATAACTTCCTTTGTTAAAAACTCTGGTTTCAAAACGACATAATTTGATAATTCTTTTGGTTCATCAAAATAAACACAAGTTCCCCACAAATGCAATAAATTTAATCCTCTTTTCACAAAATCTTCATCAAATTCAAATGTTGAATTTGTTTGACAATCTTTCATCAATTTTTGCAAAGTCGTAATTGGAATATCCTTCTCATTATAACTTCTCCTTAATTTTTCAATTGAATTTTTAATATTTAAATATCCAAGTGGTAATTTCTCACCCATATATCCATGTGTTAATGCTGTTTTATAAATACTTTGTTTCAATTCATTAATGTTCTTTAGTGTTGAACAACTCACTTCATAAATTTGAATTGGATAATGAATTCCACTTGATCTTGCTATTTTCAATATATCTTGTTCTCTTAGTTTCATTGACATTTCTGATTTATCCACACTTTGATCATCCAAAAAAGTACCAACAACAATAATTGAGAAATAAGGTTTTCCATTTGTTAAAGCTGAATCATGTTGTAAATGAGATGAAAGTGATTTAAACCAAAAATTTAATCCTTCCAATCCATTTTTTCCATCTTTTCCATCTTTCATTTTCCATAAAACCAGAAAAATTGATCTCGTTGATAAAAAATAATGATGGTTATTATAATAATCATGTTGTCCTGCAAAATCCCAAAGTGAAGCATCAATATTTGGTGTTAAAATTTGGTGATCTTTTGAAGTGTGTAGGTTTTTAATTAGTTCACTTATAACACTGAGTTTATTTTGATTTTCAAGAATTTGATCTTGAATTTTGATTCCATGAGTTGCTGTATTTCGAATGACTCTTTTCAATCTTTCAACCCATTTATCTCTATTTTCCTGATCTTTAAAACAAATTTCAATTTTCTTTTGGGTTTTATCATCTACAGGTATTAATTCTAATCCTGTTTCTTTTATTTTTTCAACACTCCATTGCTTATCCTCGAGAATAATTTCCTTTTCAATATCGTCCAATTCCTTTGATTTATATTTCCTCAAATGGTTTCCTTGTAATTCGATTGCATATTTAGTTTTGTTTTGGAATATATTTTTTTTCTCTCCACGACCTTGAATTGGAAATAGACAATCTAAAATTGTAGTTTTACCAACATTTTCATAACCAACAACCATTAATTTTGTTCGATAAAGTGGCTTTGAAGTTGAAATAGGTTTTGAAATTGAAATTGGATTTGGAGTTGTTGCATTTGAATCTAATTCAATTTTCGTTGATTTTTTTTTTTTTGAATCAGGGTTTGGGTTTGGGTCTGAATTTGATTTTGAGTTTGACGATTTATATAAATCCAAGATGTATTGAACAATTGATTTTGTTCCTTTGTTTCTAATTTCAATTGGAATTATTTCTAATCCTTCCACTGATTTCAATCGAACATTTTTATCAATTCTAATTATATTAATTAGATTCTAATGTGGCATTATTATTTTTTAAATAAAAAAGTACTTAATGTTTTGTATATTGTTCAACTCTCCATTTTCACATTTTGAAAGTAAAATTTTCAATATTTCAAGAAGAATTGAAGATGTCAGCCCACAATCTTTGAGTCTAATTGTTTTTTCACAAAAAAAAAATGAGAAAAAAAAAAAAAAAAAATTTTTTCACAAAAGATAGAGAGGATACCTTAGTACTTTGATGTCCTTATTGTTCTTCAAATATTCAAGTAATTTATGAAAATCTTGTTCATCGATTACTTCATTTTCAATCCTAAAGAAAGGAGAATTTTGAAGTGTTTCTAAATATTCTTCATGTCTTTTTTCTATATTTATTTTATTTTTTCATATTTTTAATTGTTAATATTAATTTTTAAATTCTTATTATATGAAACCTGTATCAAATTCTTGAATTAATTCCATAATATTTGAATGATTCTCTTCATCTGCAATATCAATTGCAGTTCTACCTTCTTCGTCTTCCTTTCTGATTGAAATTCGTTTATCATTTAGCAATTGTTTCACAATTTCGATATGTCCATTTTTACAAGCAATCCAAAAAGGCGATTCATCCCTCTTATTTGATTTATTTAGATCAAGCCTTCCATCATTTAATAAAAATTTCATAGCTTCAAGATGTCCATCATGACAAGCCATCCAATAAGTAGCCCAAGAATCATTCTGAGTTTGTGTTTTATCAAGTCTTGGATCATTTAATAATATTTTCGCTATTTCAATATATCCTCTCAGACAAGCAATATAAAAAGGTGTTGTTATTGAATATATATCTGTTTTATTGAAAGGCATTTGGTCATGTTTATTCTCACCTTCTAGCAAATCCAATGATATTGTCCATTCTCTCAAGCCATTACTATTTCCTTTATTAATATCAACTCTTGTATCATTTAATAATAATTTCACAATTTCAATTTGTCCGGTGAAACAAGATATATAAAAAGGTGTTACATCATTTTCACATGCTCTATTGATATCAACTCTTTTATCATTTAACATCAATTTCACAATTTCAGTATATTCTTCTTGACAAGCAATATAAAATGGTGTTGCACCAACATTATTTTCTGCTTTATTGACATCAATTCTTTCATCATTTAATAATAATTTCACAATTTCACTATGTCCATTTTCACAAGCAATATAAAATGGTGTTGATCCATCATCGTTATCTGCTTTATTGATATCAATTATTCTTTGGTCATTTAATAATATTTTCACAATTTCAATATGTCCTTCTTGACAAGCAATCCAAAAAGGTGTTCTTGAATCTTCATTTGCTTTATTAATATCGACTATTCTTTTATCATTTAATAATAATTTCACAATTTCAATATGTCCATTTTCACAAGCAATATAAAATGGTGTTTCACCATCATCGTCTGCTTTATTGATATCAACAATTCTTTCATCATTTAAGAATGATTTCACAATTTCAAGATACCCATTTCCACAAACAAGTAAAAAGGGTGTTACTCCATTTTCACTCGCTTTATTGATATCAATTCTTTTATCATTGAATAATAATTTCACAATTTCAATATGCCCTTCTTCACAAGCAATCCAAAAAGGGGTTCTTGAATAGTCAGAATCCTCATTAATATTAGTTCTCTCATCAATTAATAATAATTTCACAATCTCAATATATCCATTTTTACAAGCAATATAAAAAGGTGTTTTTCCATCCCTTTTCTCTGCTTGATTGATATCAACTCTCTGATCATTTAATAATAACTTCACAATTTCAATATGTCCTTTTCTGCAAGCCATCCAAAATGGTGTTTGATTATCATCATCTTCTTGGCTGAGGTCAATTCTTTTATCATTTAATAATGATTTCACAATTTCAATATGTCCTTTTTCACAAGCAATCATAAAAGGTGTGCAATCATATTTATTTGCTTTATTGGTACCAACTCTTTCATCATTTAATAATAATTTCATAATATCGATATGTCCTTTTTCACAAGCAATATAAAATGGTGTTTTTCCCTCCCTTTTCTCTGCTTGATTGATATCAATTCTTTTATCATTTAGTAATAATTTCACGATTTCAATATGTCCTTCTCGACAAGCAGTCCAAAAAGGTGTCATTGAATATTCATCCTCTTCATTGATATCAACTCTTTCATCATTTAATAATAATTTCACAATTTCTGTGTGTCCTTCTTGACAAGCAATAAGAAAAGGTGTGCAACCTCTATTTGTTGCTTTGTTGACATCAACTCTTTTATCATTTAGTAATAATCTCACGATTTCAATATTTCCAGAATAACCGCAAGCACGATAAAAAGGTGTTCTCTCCAATTCAAAATCTTGCCAATTAATGCTAATTTGTTCGTTTTGAAGTAATTTTATAACTTCTTCAACATTTCCATCTGAACAAGCTTCCCAAAGTTTTTCCCCCTCTTCTTCTTCTTTTTCTTCTTCTTCATCAGACTCCTCTCCATGACACTCCTCTTCATCAGAGTCAGCTCCATCTCGATCTTCATTTTCTTTTTTTTTATTTTGTGAATGTTCTTCCATTCAAAAGTTTTTTTTTTTTCAATAAAATTATTTACCTTGTTGTTTCTTGGTTTCTAATAGTCTTGTTTCATCTTTCTCTTCGACTGTCTTTGTTTCCGAACCAAACAAGTGCCCATGTTCTTCACTTTGTTCTTCTTCCATTTTTTTTTCTTCTTATTTTCAAGTTGAAAAAAGACTAAAGTTTAAATATCAAAAAACAAAAAAAAGAACTTAATTCTAAGAAATCTTGTTCTTTTCTTCTGGTGTGTTCTCTTTAACCAGTTAAGTTTTTTATAAAGACGAAAGTCCAGTGAAATATCAAAAAAATAGACTAAACTGGAAAATTTTACTTCAAAAAGGATAAAAAAAAATTAAAGAAAAGAACACAACGAAGACAAAAACAAAAACAAAAATTTTTGATCTTTGCTTCTTTAAAGCCTTTTTTTATTGATGGATGAATGAAAAAGTTTGTGAAAAAGGGATTGTGATTTATCAATTTCTTTTGCATTTTCTTTATTGATTTGGTGTGACTTTTTTTTTTTTTCCTTTCAAAAACTCCAAAAAACAAGAAATAAATATATAAAAAGAAAGTAAAAATCAACAGAAGAATAAGAGAAAAGAAAGAAATGAAGGAGACATTGAAATTGTTTGTGAATTAACGAGAATTTTTTTTAAAAAAAAAGAAAAGTTTTTAAAGAAAAGAAAAAAAAAACAAAGAAAGCAATCAAATGATTACCACAAATGAAATTTTAAATTTTGGAAAACATAGGCTTCAACATCACTTTCGAACCATTTCGTTCTTTTGAAAGAAAATCAATCAATCAAACAAAACAAAGCCTTAACAATCAATACAAGGAAATAGAAAAACATACAAAATTGAAAATAAATACACAAATCATTGAACACTTCTAACATCATATTTTTTGGTTCATCATTTTTTTAGGAAGTAAAGTTTAAAAAAAAAAAAAAATTTACATTGTATAAAACTGTCTACTTTGGTTGCAAAGCATCATTCATCAATAGCTAATTCAACTTCTCAAAAGTCAGTCCATCAAAAATCCGCCATGTTTGTTTCGATTACTTTTGAAAACTGAAATCTCTTTTTTCCCCAAACTTCTTTTTACTTATTCACAATATATAACCTCATAATAATCATTATAAAACCCAATCAAACAATAAGTTTCATTCTCTTCAAAATAAATAAAAAAGAAGCTCAGAAAATATTGAAGTTGTATTCTGTCAATACTTAAGTCCCTCAAAATATAAGTGAAACAATAAGAAGAAGAGATTTTTTGGAGTGTTCTTTTATTCCAGGAACCAAGCCAAAAATACAAATCGAACAAGTATAAATATAAATACCAACAACAACAACTGAAAGGACATCTTACTACTCTTTCAACCTTATTATAACTATAACTATAACTATAACTCGATTACTCTTCAACCTTATAACATGAATTCACAACATTAATTAGAATAGAGTAGATTGTGTTAACTTATTTTCTTTTCTTTTGACTGTAAAACAATTATAAAATATCAACAACAACTAAAGGACATCTTGCGAACTCTTCAACCTTATTATAACTCTAATAACTATAAACAATTCATAACTTTGATTCATTCATTGAATAGATTGTTTAACTTTACTTTATTTTACTTTTGTTTTTAAATAATTTTATAGTTTTGTTATTAGTTTTGTTAATTGTAAAGGTTGTTGTTGTTATTTCAATTTCCCCTTTTATTATAAACTTTAAAATTTAAAAAGATTTCATAATAGAAAAATGAGTAAAATATCTGAAAAACTTATAATAAAAGTATGATAAAACTCATGAAATTCATAAAATTCAATAAAAATTGATATAGTTCATTATAAATTTATGTTAAATTGTGAATATAGAAGTGAAAGTAAAACTCAAAACAAAGGAAAACTTATAAAACAATTTATTACGAACTTATTGAAATACTAATAGAAATATAATAAATTTAATAGAAGTAAGAACAAGTCAACTAAGTGAAAACTGTCTCATGAGAACAAATTGAAAGAAGAAGAGAAAACTTTGAAACTATTAAAACGATGCGGTGTGTAGCAATTTATGAATTTGAAGGAGATGAAGCAGGAGGAGAGTTGTCTTTCCCTGTTGGAGTTGAAATGGATGTTGTTTCAACTGATGTTGGTGGTGGTTGGTGGGAAGGGATATTGGATGGAAGGAGAGGTGTATTCCCTGCTTCTTATGTTCAAGTTAGTATTTCTTCTTGATTGTTTCAAATTCAAATTGTTGATTACATTTTGATATATTTTTTTTCTTGTTGTTTTTTAAAAAATTTAGGAGATCCCTGGAAGTGCACCAAGTCATCCAGCAAATGATCCTTATCCAAATAATAATAATGGTTATGGTAATACTAATCAATTTCAAAGTACTTCAAGTGATTCCTCCTCTGGATTAAGGAGATCAAGAACAATGAGTAATCAAACTGCAACTAGTGATGGAGGTTCAAAGAATCAAGCTGATCAAGCTTCAAAGAATTTGAATAGATTTTCAGCTTTCGTGAAATCGGGAGCAGAAGAATTTGTTGTTCAAAATGCTGCCTCAAAGAAATACGTTGATGATGCTCAAAAAATTTATGTGGAAGTAATTTTTTTCTTTTTCTTTTAATTACAAAAATTATGTGAGAACAAATAACAAATCAAAAAAAAAAAAAAAAACGATATAGAATGGACCAGTTTGGAGACAAGAAAATGGAAGAATTGATATTCTCTTAGATTCTCCAGAAAAGAAAAAAAAATTCTCTGGAATCGTTGAATACAATGCATATAAAATCTCTTCATCTGTAATTTTCTTTCTTTTTTTTCTTCTTGTCTTTTAAATTGTTCTACTTTTTCTCCTTTTTTATTTTCCTCATTTTCTCTCTTTTTTTTATTTACAGTTGGGTGAAGTACTTCGTCGTTATAAACATTTTGAATGGTTCCATGAAAGATTAGAAGAAAAGTTTACCTTTTTATGTTTACCAAGTCTTCCTGAAAAAAATTTTGGAGGTAATTTATTCTATTCTCAATAATTAATTACACATTCAAAGTAAATAAATAATAAATAAATAAATAAAAGAGCGTTTTGAAGAAGAATTTATTGAAAAAAGAAGAAAAGGATTAGAAAGATACTTGAATAGATTAAGTAGGCATCCTGTCATTCGAGCAAGTGCAATATTTAAATTCTTTTTAACTGTGCCAGATGACGATAAAGCAAATTGGAAAAATGGAAAAAGAACTCATGAAAAAGATAAAGTGATAGGATCAAAATTATTACAAACTATATGTCCACCTCAAACTGAACTTGAAGATGGGTTTAATTTCA
>Ga0209960_1001827_pt1 | contig 24721 bp, 33 predicted proteins | sample ThiBiot_500_plan_2_FD_183947 | JGI IMG/M metagenome (GOLD analysis project Ga0209960, IMG submission 183947) | Wastewater bioreactor microbial communities from Cape Town, South Africa - Thiocy_expt_500_plan (SPAdes) | ecosystem: Engineered > Bioreactor > Thiocyanate-remediating >...
TTTTTTTTTTTGTAATTGATTGATTGAACCGAAATTGCGACAAAAAACTTTTAAAACCGATAAAAAACCTTTTTATTTATTGTAAATCTTTGAAATAAAGAAAGAAATGATTAAAATCAAATCAAATTGAATTTGAATTATTGAAATTTTTAATTTTTGATTATTGGTTTTATTATAAAAGTTGAAGAAATTCAAGAATATTTTTGATTGACTTTGGGTTGACTTTTGAATGAATAATTGCTTCATTCTATTGAATTGAGAAAGGAAGAAGTTAAACTCTTCACTTGGATCTTTTTTTTCAACTTTGTAATCTCTTTCAATAAATATAGAAATCCTAGAGAGAAGAAGAAGAAGAGATTCAATTATTACCAAACTAATTTGCACTGTGAAAAACGAGAAAGGAAAAAGTCAAAATTATTCAATTATAAGGATACTTAATGATATTTGATAAACATGAGCGATAAACTATTAAGTAAAGAAGCAGATAGTGCACTTTTAGCTTTTTTTATACTTTATGATATTTTTGTTTGTCTTGGAAGTGTTTTAATATTAATCCGAAGAAATAAAACTCCTATATCTCAAAGAGGATGGGTCGTAAGTTTTCCATATTTCTATTTTTCTTTTAATTTTTCATTATTTGAAAATCAAACTAAAATAATAATATATAAAAGCTTTCAATAATAGGATGTACATTAAGTTCATTTGGAGTCCTTACTGGATGGATAGTAGTCTCCCCGAGATTTCCAGATGGGCTTGGTTGTGTATTTGAAGTTTGGATCTCATCCTTCTTTTTCATAAGTTGGTTAATAGTAAAATTTTATTTATTTATTTATTTATTATTTATTTTTTCATTTCTAAAAGATAAATCAAACCAACAAACAAAAAAATTTATTATTAGACTTATCCACTGAGAGCAAAGTTGTTATATCTCCACTCTCAATGGAATATGAAAAAACTAAGATCTAAAGAAGAAAATGATCAAGATTTTTGGTTTCCAAAGTATGCATTCTTAACTTCAAAAAAATTAAATGTTTCTCTTTATATTGGAGTAATTCTTTTAAATCAACTGCTTGTCTATCTTATCACTCTTACCAATGTTGCAGATACTAACTCACAATATTGTTATCCTCAAGTATTTTATTTACAACTTGGATGGGCGATCTTTTTAGTACTTGCAGGTCTTTTAGGAATCTATTTACTTTGGAACGTTCAAGATGCTTACTCATTCAAAACAGAACTCAAAGTCTTTTTATTTGTTTTTCCAATTGGATTTGGAGTTTATGTTATAACTCAAGTCTTTGCTACTTCCTACACATTCCCACCTTATACCCAATTTGTGATTCTTTTAATTTGTGGAGTCATAAGTTCAACTATTACCCTTTATTATCCTGTGATTGTTTCATATAAAAGATTATGGGTTAAATCTTCAAGTCAAACCTCTCTTTCTGAAGATTTATTTAATCATTGTTTAAAAACTCCAGCATTGCTTCAATCATTTAAGAAATATTGTCTTGAATCATGGTGTGTAGAGAATCTTCAATTTTATTTAGAAGTTCAAGAGTTTAAATCGAGTATTGAAGAAGGAAATGGGAAAGGAAAAGCAAAACTAATTATTGAACAATACATTGACCCAAAAGCTCTTTTACTTGTTAATATTGATGGCATTGTCCAAAAAGAAATTTTAGAAAATTTTAATCAAGGGAATATTACGATATCAATGTTTGAAAAAGCCGAACAAACAGTTCTTCAACAAATGAATCAAGATACATTTACAAAATTTAAATTATCAGGGAAATTAGCTCAAGCTTGGAAAGATGCTGGATTAGGTGAATTGGTTGATGATGAAAAAGAGAAAAGTAGAAAAAAGAAAATGGAAATGGAAAAAGAAAAGGAAAAGAAGCCAGAAATTTCTCAAGTTGGACTTGAATTACTTAGAGAGTCAATATCAAATGATTGATTTTCACAAATGCAAATAGGTTAGAAAGAAATTGTATCATAAAGAAATTTTGTTTATATTTTACAAAATAAATTATCAATTTTATACTTAATATCATTTTCTAATTCGTTTTTCTTTTCAGAATTTTGGAATATTCGAATTTATTACAAAATTATTTGAAGTAAATAGCAAAAAGAGGAAGAACTTGAGCTTTTTCAAAAACAACCAATTCATTTGCAACATTTCCATCAATATTTCCTGTGATTGGATACGCATCATTGAGCTTTCTGTTATCCACTACAAAAAAGAAATGAATGATTAAAGAATGAAAGGGATGAAACTAAAAAAAGAAAAGAAAAGAACAAAAATGATAAAAGAAAGGAAAAGAAGGGAAAGGAAGAAAATAAGAAGTAAAGTAAGAAAGATTAAAAAGAAAGAACCTAAAGTATAATGAGATTGATAACCCAATTTACATGGTCTTCGAATAAAACCTTCTGGATTTTCGATTGTAATTCGCCCTTCAAGATATGGACTTTCTGTTACTAATTTCGAAGTTTTATTTTCTTTAGTAAAAAAAAAAAAAGAAAAGATCGAAGGAAAAATAAGAAATGAAAGAAAACCAGGATAAACATTTCCAGGAGTAATCATACAAATGATAAAAGGTTTTCCATCAGGACTATCTTTAGAATATTTTGATGAATAAAATAATGAACTACTAAAATACATTCCTATTGATTTATTTCGTTTAATTTTTGATGAAAAAATCAAAAATAAATAATAATACCTTGACCATAAAATCCATCATCAGTTGCTCCTGTTGGTGCTAGCCCTATTTTCAGAAAAAAAAAAAAAAAAAGAAATCAAAATCGAGTAATTCAAATAATGTGAATAAAAAGAGAAAAAAAAAACCAGTTTGACAAATTTCTTGTAATGCAGTTTCACTTGTTCCATGAATCATTGGAATTGCATGTAACTATTGATTTAAAATATTGATGTTGCTCCAAAAATAAAATAAAAAATAAAATAAAAAAAGAATACAAATTCTGAACGATTCCATTTAAAATTTTCAGCTATTTTGGTATAATGATTATGGAATTTAAATTTTTGTGCATCATTTCCATTTTGCCAATCTTCTTTCTTGAAATTTGCTGGACTTGTTCTTTGTTGATTAAAAAGTGAGGCTCTATGATTTTGAAAAGAATCAAATAATTTCTCATTAAATAAAACATAAGCTTTGTTCACTTGTTTCATATCTCCTCCAAAAAATGTCATTAATAACTCAAGTTTCTTTAAATATTCATTTTCATTTCCAACTACATTTTTCTTATTCTCTCGAAGTAAAGATCGAATATATTTTGTCTCCAAATATCCTTTTTCTTCCCATTTGGTTTTTTCATTTGGTTTTGTATTCCACCAACATTCATTATTTACATTTGTTGAATCAGATTGTGATTGAGCTGAAATTGTGACCTTGATTCTCATTCCATCTTCTAAGTCTTCCATATCATTCAACACAAAAAAATTTCCATTTTCTTTGAATTCTAAAACAATTTTTTCACTTTCCTCAACTTCAACTTTTGTTTTTATTGCGCTTCTCAATTCTGATAATGTTTTTGCGGTTGTTTTTAATTTGTACAATTTTCCATTGTGTTCAATTTCAAAGTTTGATTCTAAACAATAAAAAGTGGTTTAAAAAAAAAAATTGGTTTGTTTTTGAAAAAAAAAAGGAAAATAAAGATACTTTTTGACTCTTCTTTTTTCCTTTTTTCTTCTTCCAACTTTTTTTTTTCATCTTCAATTTTCATTTGAAATGATTCAATTAATTTAACAATATCTGTATTTCCTTCTTGTCTTGCAATATCAAGACCAGTTTTTCCTTTCTTATCTTTTTGATTGATATCTATTTCCCTTTCACTCTCTAACAGATATTTCACCACTTCTGTTTTTCCATTTTGACAAGCAATATAAAAAGGTGTCCAACTATAGCTATTTGCTTTATTGATATCAACTCTTTTATCATTTAATAATAATTCCACAAGTTCAATACGTCCAGACAAACAAGCAATATAAAAAGGTGTTCGATCATGTTTATCTGCTTTATTGATATCAACTCTATTACCATTTATTAATAATTTGATAAGTTCAATGCGTCCATAACAAGCACGATTAAACGGTGTATAACCATTATCATCTGCTTTATTGATATCAACCCTTTCATCATTTAATAACAACTTCACGATTTCAACATGTCCTTTTTCACAAGCAATATAAAAAGGTGTACAATCACCATTTGTTGTTTTATTGAAATCGATTCTTTTATCATTTAATAATATTTTCACAATATCAATATGTCCATTTTCACAAGCAACATAAAAAGGTGTTCTTAAATAATCATTTTGACTTTGCCAATTAGTGTCAATTTGTTCATTTTGAAGCAATTTTTGAACTTCTTCAACTTTTCCATCTGAACACGCTTGCCAAAGTTTTTCTTTTTCATTTTGGATCTTGTTATATTTTTTTCCATCTTCAATTTTCATTTGAAATGATTCAATTAATTTAACAATATCTGTATTTCCATTTTCTCTTGCAATATCAAGCCCAGTTTTTCCTTTCTTATCTTTTTGATTGATATCTATTTCTCTTCCACTTTCTAACAGATATTTCACCACTTCTATTTTTCCAGAATAACAAGCAATCAAAAACGGTGTTCGACCATTATTTGATGTTTTATTAATAACAACCCTATTATCATTCAATAATAATTTCACAATTTCAAGATGTCCATTTTGACAAGCACTATAAAAAGGTGTATAACCATCGTTTCTTGCTTTATTGATATCAACTCTATTATCATTTAATAATAATTTCACAATTTCAGTATGTCCATAAGCACAAGTAATATGAAAAGGTGTTGTACCATATTCATTCGCTTTATTGAAATCAATTCTTTTATCATTTAATAATTTCACAATTTCAATATGTCCATTTTCACAAGCAATATAAAAAGGTGTTGTTAAATAACCCTTCTGATTTTGCCAATTAATGTTAATTTGTTCATTTTGAAGTAATTTTCGAACTTCTTCAACTTTTCCATCTGAACACGCTTGCCAAAGTTTTTCTTTTTCATTTTGGATCTTGTTATATTTTTTTCCATCTTCAATTTTCATTTGAAATGATTGAATTAATTTAACAATATCTGTATTTCCTTCTTGTCTTGCCCAATCAAGACAGGTTTTTCCATCATTATCTTTTTGATTGATATCTATTTCTCTTCCACTTTCTAACATATATTTCACTACTTTTGTTTTTCCATTATAACAAGCAATCAAAAATGGTGTTGACCCACCATTTGTTGTTTTATTAATAACAACTCTTTTATCATTCAATAATAATTTCACAATTTCAAGATGTCCATTATAACAAGCAATATGAAAAGGTGTCCAACCATCATCCCTTACTGTATTGACATCAACTCTATTATCATTTAATAATAATTTCACAATATCAGTATGTCCATAAGCACAAGTAATATGAAAAGGAGTTTGTAAATAATAATTCTGATTTTGCCAATTAATGTTAATTCGTGAGTTTTGAAGTAATCTTCGAGCTTCTTCAACTTTTCCATCTTTACATGCTTCCCAAAGTTTTTGTTCCATTTTTCTTTTTTTCTTTTTGTTTTTTGTTTTTTTTTGGGTTGTTCTTTGAAAAAAAAAAAAGCACTTCAAATTTAAATAAAGAAAACTTTTTCAAAGTTTGAAAATTTTATTTTTTCCTGAACAATGAAAGATGAAGTAGAATCGATTCCCCTTTATTAGGGAAGTGTCAGATATGGGATAATATTTTGGAGGGTCAATGAAATCTGATGTCTAATTGAACACGCCAAAAAAACAATGTTTGAGAAAAAGGGTTTTGTTTTCTTCTTATTCATGAGAAATATCGAGATCTATTTTTCTTTGACTTTTGCCCAAGTCAAGTTCAGTTGTTCAATTAAGCCTTTGATATTATTTTCAGAACCAGTTTCGCTCATGTCAATATACAAGTCTGAGGCTAATCTAATTCCAAGTGTGCCTTCCCATTGTTTATGATTTTTCATACATGGTTCCATCACAATTGGAATCATTGTCTTGTTTTGGTGATTGCATAAGAAAATTCGGCTTTACAATTATTGTGTCCTTTGTTGTTCAATTTTTCCATATAAGCTTTTGTAATAAAAACTAAAATAATATCACTATCATCAATTCCTTCAGCCATCATATGATCAATATGTCCAACCATTTTATCTTCATCAAACCAGGTTTGAAATCCTTGAGCTTTTAGGAGTTTGTTCACAGTTGCAACTCTTGGATGATTCTCTCGATTTAACTCATCTTTTACCCATGTATGTGTCAAAAATACACTTGGTTTTGAATTTTCTAATTTTTTTTTTTTTTTGTTTTATAAATAATGAATAAATAAATAAAAATAAATAATAAATAAAAAATTCACCATCACTTTTTCTCGCAGTTGAAATAGTTGAAACCTTGATTGCCATTCCATCTTCTAAATCTTCCATATCATCAAGAATAAAATATTTTTCCCTTTCTCAAAAACTCTAAATCAAATTCTGTGTTTCCTTGAAGTTTGAGTTTTGATTTAATATCATTTTCTAATTCTGATAGAGTTTGTGCTGTTGTTTTCAATAGATAACTTTTCGTGTTGTACTCAATATCATAAGTAACTCCTATTTCATATTTTAGTTTTCTATTTTTCTTCAAAATAAATAAAATAAATAAAAAAATACTTTTTGATTCTGCTTCTTTTTTCTCTCTTTCTTTGTCTTCTATTCTTTTCTTTTCCTCTTCTATTTTTCTCTTTTCTTCTTCCAACTTTCTCTTTTCTTCTTCAAATTTCTTCCTTTGTTCTTCCAAATTTTTTTCTGCTTCTTTTCTCTTTTGTTCTTCTTCTTTTTCATTTTGAATCTTGTTATATTTTTTTCCATCTTCAATTTTCATTTGAAATGATTCAATTAATTTAATAATATCTGTATTCCCTTTTTGTTTTGCATAATCTAGTCCAGTTTTCCATGAATATCTTTTTTATTGACATCTATTTCTCTTCCACTCTCTAACATGTATTTCACCACTTCTGTTTTTCCATTTAAACAAGCAATCAAAAAGGGTGTTGGACTATATTTACCTGCTTTGTTAATATCAGCTCTTTTATCATTTAATAATAATTTCACAATTTCAATATATCCATGTCCACAAGCACTATAGAAACAATATGAAAAGGTGTCCAACAATCATCACTTCCTTTATTGAAATCAATTCTTTCATCATTTAATAATAATTTCACAATTTCAGTATGTCCTCTTGAACAAGCAATACAAAGGGGTGTTCTTAAATAATCATTCTTATTTTGCCAATTAATGTCAATTTGTTCATTTTGAAGTAATTTTCGAACTTCTTCAACTTTTCCATCTGAACAAGCCTGCCAAAGTTTTTCTTCCATTCTGTCTTTTCTTTTTGTTTAAAGATGTAAAAAGTCTTTTGTTGATTCAGCTTTGGTTTGATGGTGTTATTACATCCCAAAGTTCCAAGATTAAAACTTTTGAAGACTTTATATTATATTTGTTTTTTCAAGATGTTAAGAGAATCTCAAAGACATTGTCTTTTTCATCAAAAAGAAAAACACTTTTTACATTTCAAAGTTTCAACTAATACAAAAAAAAAAAAAAAAAAAAAAAAAAAAAAAAAAAACGAATTTCTTTGAAGATCAGAGTTTATTACATTGTTTATCACAATGTTTAAAAAGATGTCTGATCAATAACTTTAACTTTAACTTAGAAAGAAAACATCTTTGAAACTTTAACTTTAGGTTCCTTTTTACTTTTCAAAGATTTGAAGCTTTTGGTTTGACTCAATCCCAGAAACGGGATTCGCGATAATTGAAAAGTTCGTACCAAAAAAGAAAGTCAAAAAAAACTTTTTTTTTTTTTTTTTTTTTTTCCAATAATTAATCAAACCAATCTTTTCAACCTTTTCTTATAATCAAACCCCAATTCATCTCAAAACTACTTTCACAAAATTATAAAAAATATATCTATAAACTAAATAACATAATAACATTGGGATCAATTATTGATTTTGATGATGAAAAAGTGTTGGAAAAACAACTTATTGGACCTTCCATACTCCCCCCTTTAATTTTTTTTGTTTTGATGATTTAATAAATATTATAATTTTGTTTTAACAAGTTAACTTTAGCTTATATATTATTTTAAATAAAATAGGTTTTGTTGTAGTTGAGAAGTTGAGAAGATACTTAGAGAGAGAAAGTTTTTTGTATTGTTAGTTACAAATGGCTGAAATGGAAAGGTCAGCGCAAGTTAGACCTTATTCACTCCAAAATGTACTTTTGTTCTTATTATTATTGTTATTGTTATAATTTTAACTGTTCAATCAATTCTTATTAATTAGTTGATTGATTGTTTATGAAATTTATCATCTCTTTTAAAACAATTCTTTTTTATTATTAAATAACAAAATAAAATCAAAAATAGTTGAAAAATGTTAGTGTTACAGGATGGTTTTCAATGATTCTGGTTATTCTTGAAGCCAGTGCAATTATAGTTATTCAAGGAATCGCATTTGGGACTGATGCATTTGCTGGAAATTTTGAATTACAAGTGTATTCAGGATGCTTTATTTGGTGTTGGATCTTTTTAATGTATTTAATAATTGATACGGTAATATTTTATCTAACAATGTTATTATAAAGAAGATAACCAAAAAGAAAATATTTAATCCTCAAAATTAATTTCAAATCAATTTTTTCTTAAAAAGATTTTAACAGAAAATGTTATCCAAATGTATGCTTTTAATGTGGTTCATGGATTTTATATTGGGTTTGGAATTTATCAAGTTGTACAACTTCCAACTGCTGTATTTATTGCAAGTGTTCTGACCCTAATTGTTTGTGCTATTATTTACTTGTTTTTGACAAAGGCTATTCATAAACAATATGGTTGGCAATTTTATAAAAAGTTAGGAGCAGATCCAAGAATTTCTGGTTAATTTTTTATTATTCGATTTTTATTATTTATTTCTTTCTTTTTATTAAAACGAAAAAAATAAAATAATAGTCCTTGTTCGAAACTATCAAATATTTTTAGTTTTAATGAAAGCAACTTTCCTTTTTACAATGTTATTTTTAATTTTACAAATATTCGTTCTCTTGGGATTTCAAAATTATGAAGCTTACCTTGATATTATCACCCCTCCAATTTTTGTACTTTGTTGGTTCCTCATTGTATTTGCTGTAAGTCTACAATTATTATTATTTTTAGAAAACAAAAAAAATAAATAATAAAATAATAAATAGATTCGAAAAGAAAACAAAATACTCATGGGTATAATGACATCTCTTACAATGTTGGGTGCCATTTACTTTTTGTATAAAATTATTATTTATCATACTGGACCTCAATATGTAACTGGAGGAAAATATGAAAATATATCAACAATTCTTTTAACAATCAATGGTTTGTTTTTTATTTTTATTTATTTTTATTTTTATTTTTATTTTTATTTTTATTTTATTTTATTTTAATTGGTAGTGATAATAATTATTTAAACGAATATCAATTAGCTGCTTATTGTCTTTTCTTTTATATTTCGACGTCAACTATTGAAGTCATCATTTTCAAAAATTTTGGAAGAGGATTAGCTCAACATTGTAACTTATTATTTTTTTGTTTCTTTCATCATGTTGAAACTCATTTTTTTTTTTTTCTTCTCTAGTTACATCAAAAGAGGAAAACTCCTTTGATCAAAGTCAAACAAATCTTCGCACACAAAGCTCCTCCCCAGCTATGCAAGTAGAAGTATATTAAAATTGATAATAATATAAGATAATATAAAAACTTAGAGAATAACTTTTTTGTTTTGTTTTGTTCTTTTATTGAATCTGAGTACGAAATTTTTTTAATTCAAATTTAACATTTTCAATATTGACAGGGTCTTGGAAAGGTAAACGAGAAGTTCTTCCAAATCTTTTTTTTGAAAAAAAAATAATTAGTTGAATAAAACAAAGAAAAAAAAATTCTTATTTGAAAGAATAAAAAAACAACCTTTTTTCCATTAAAGTTAAAAATCGAGAGTAATACAATAAGAGTTTGGCTAATACTCCTTGAAGAATTGTTGTTGAATTTCTACTATTTGGAAAACCTGAAACAATTTCTTGTTGACAGGATAGAATTCCTTTTATTTTTTGTTTTGGTTGATTTGACTTTCATTTGAAAAAGAAAGGAAGAGAAAGAGAAGGAAAGAACCTCTTTTCCATGCAGCATTGAAACTATTGACAATTTTTTCAAATCCTTCCTCTGAAAGTTGAATTAAAAAAAGAGAGAAAGAAAGAATATTGGAGTTTCTTGATAGAAAAAAATGAAAAGAAAAAGAAGTAAAGGTACGTTTTGAGTTTTGAATGTTCTCAAAGTTAGCCTCCTCATTTTTTACAAACTGAATAAGTTCAGCAAATTCTAATACAAGTAAAACTTCTACAAACTCACTAACTTTATCTTGAAGAAGAGTTGACCAATTATTACGTTCTAAATCGAGTGCCACATTTCCACTTTCCTATTTATTGTTTTTTTTTAAAAAAAAAAATCAAAGAAAAAAGAAGGTAAAGAAATCAAACGCTAAGTACTGAGATTATTAAGTCATAATTATTGATTTCAAAAATTAGTTGAGTTTTTCTTTCTGTAAATCCTCCGGCTATCCTCAAAATTAATGCTTCAATTTCAAATTTTAGCCTTGCAAGACTTTAAAGTGTGAAATAAGGATTTAGAAATAGGAAAAAGAAAATGAAAAAAAAATATAAAAAGAATCATTACCTATTAAATATTAATCCATCTTGATAATTTTCATTTAATGAGAGAATTGAAGTTAAAAAATCTGCATATCTTTTTACCACCTTATTTTCAATTCGTTAATTATTTGAGGATAAAAAAAAAAAAGAGAGAGAGAGCAAAAAATACAAAATGAGAGCTAGTATCAACAGTTCCCATTGAAAATGTATCAAAATTTTGAATACTTTGAATATGACGATCCATTAATTGTTGAAATCTATTTTTTAAAAATAAATAAATGAATTATAATAAATTCAAGTTGGTTTTGATTTGAGACGAAACCTTGGCCAAAGGAGTAAATTGAATTGATTTAAAAAGTTATCAAGACACGGAACTCTCCTTTTTTGCATAATTCTAAGATTTTCTGTAGTGAGTCTAATACAAATAAGGAGTCCAATTGCATCATAGTTCTCTGCAATACTCTCTTTCAATAAATTCTGTTTGATTTCAAAAAAAAAAATAAAAAAATAAAAAAATAAAATGTTTGATTTTTTAAAAAAACAAATATGAGAAATTTAACAAAAAATACCTGAATAAAAGTTAAAACAGGTTCAAATATTGCTAAATAATAACTAGTCGTATTTTCTCCTTTCACTGTAAAAAATTCCCAAATAAATAAATATTCACTACTTGAGTTATCCATTACCATTCGAATAATAGATCGAAAAAGAACTTCAAAAGGATATTTCTATAATGGAATTAAGTAAAATAATAGAAACAAGAATTAAAAACAAAAAAAATAAAGTGATACATTGGGGTTTAATTCTCCAATATTTAAAACAACGTCTGCTTCAATATTTGTCCTAAGTGTATTCATTCTGGCTCCAAGTGCATGGATGTTATTTCTCTCTTTTATGAGAGGTTTTGAAGAAAAAAATCGTGAACAAGTTAAGGAAAAATAATAAGAAAAATAAAGAATAAATAAAAAATAATAACAAAATTGAATAAAATTAAAATAATAATAATAAATTGGAAAGGATATCTTTTTTAACAACCCCATCAAAGCCAATTGTATCATATTTATCTGCAATATTGTACTTTATTTTTATTTTATTTGAATTATTTATTTATTTTTGAAATATGAAGAAATAAGAAGGAAAAAAACCTGTAATTTCATAATTCCTTGAACATAACGTGTAAAAGTTAAAGAATAATGATGATTCATAATTTGTATATAATTTTCTAGGATTTCTCTTTCAGTTAATGGGTGGTAACTGATTAAAAATAAATTCAATTGTTTGTATTTTAAAAGCACTTTTTGATGATAATCTACATTCCTCTTTGATTTTAAGAGTTTAATTTCCTTTAATAAAAATTCACGAATTCGTTCACAAGCCTTGTTAAAAAAAATAATTTTAGGTTTTTAATGAGGGATTTGAAAAAAGAAAATGAAATTAAATGAAAATTTACTCGAGTCCGAAGTTTTTCAAGTTCAGGAGCAACAGTTTGAATTGAAGGATATCGTTCAGATAATTTGGTTGAAACAAAATAAATTTTTCTAACAATTGCATCTAAATATTGAACATATGATTCATCTACAGTTGCTTCCAAAATTTTTCTAATTAAATTTTGATTATTTAATCATTCACTTTAATTTCGAAGAAGAAAAAAAAACCTAATTAGCTCTGGTGGCACAATTAATTCATCTAAAAAGTTTCCTACTTCTGCTTGAGCAATTTTTCGATTTTTTAATTTTGTACTAAGATTAATTGATTTTTCTTGAAGAACTTGAATTTCTGAACTAATATGTCCCAAATCATTTTGAAATTTACTTAATAATGTTTCCATATTTTCTAATATTTCATCACAACTTTGAATTTGAGTATGAAGTTCTGATAAATGAGGGGTTTGATTGACATCTAATTTATAAAATGTTTAATTAATAATATCGAATCAAATGATAAAAAATAATAAACAATACAATCTTGAATTGAAGCTCGTTCAATATCAATAAGTTGAACTTCAACTTCTTTTGCATAGTCACGTAAATCCATTCCCTTTATTTGTTTTTTTTAAAAAAAGAAAAAAACATTTCAAACATAAAATAAAATTTCATCACATTGAAATGAAATGAAATGAAAATGTACTTTTGTTATTGCTTCTTTTACAATTGGATCTTCTTGAAATGCAAATACTTTTTCTATTATCCCAAAATCAAAACCAAAGCTAAATATCGAAGAGGAAATAGAAAGAAAAAAAATTACCATCCATTTCATCAAATATCGATTCATCAGTCACAAAAATCACATTTCCCAAGACAGAATCTAACTGAGCTTCAAGGTCAGCCTCTGTTACTTCCTCCTCAAAATCAAGAAAACTTTTAGTTGGGAACAATTCTTTTCCATCTATGATGAGATCTTCTTCACCTTTCTCCTTTCCATTCACCTCAGCCATCTTCTTTTCCTGGCTTTCCCCTTTTAATTTTTTTTTTGTTATATTAATTGTTAGATTAAGTTTGTCACTTAAACCTACAAATCAATTCAATTACAAGATCATCATTTATCATCGAAATCATATTTACTACTCTTCCAAATCTTTAGTAAAATTTAATATTTCATTCCTGAATTCCATTTCAAAATTCAATTCCCAAAATAATAAAAAAATGAAATTGACAAAATATCCACTTTTGTCAATTTTTTTCCTATTTTTTCATGAAGGCTATACTCTTCATTAATGATTTAAAGAATGGACATCAATAAGTCTTTCAAAATGAGTTTGATTTCTCGACTTGTCTCATAAGAAAAAAAATCAAAAAAAAAAAAATATTCTCAAAACCTTCCGCCATGTTTTTTTTTTTTTTTTGGAAAATTTTTTCCCGCCAAAAAAAAGAAAAAGGAAAAAAAAAAAAGGCGGGCAAAAAAAAGAAAAGTAAACAAAAGTTTCGCAGTTTTGGCGCGAATCTCTTTGCCCTGACTTTTTCTCAATTGCTTTGCAGTCCTCAATCTCTTTGACTTGCTTACTTAGTTCACCTTTGGAAACATTTGAGAATCTAACACAGTGAGGAAAAGCTTTTCGATCTCTTGAGGATTATGTATTTTTTATTTTTACTTTATTTTTTTTTTTTTTTTTTTATTTTTTTTTTTTTTTTTCTGAAAGAGAAGGAGAGAAGGAATCAAAAGAACAAAATTGAATTGCTCATGATTCTTTCATGATTCTTCTTTGAACCTCAAAAATATTGATTCTTTTCCTTTCTTCAATTTTATTTTCATTTTTGATATCAATAAGTTTATTTTGTTTAAAATTTTAATTTTAATTTTTTTTTTGGAAATTTAGAGAAGGAAGATTTAGATTTTTGTAAAGAGAAATGGAAAGATGTTCCCCATCATTTGACTCTTTGAGTTCTTTTGAATGTTTCAATTCTCCTTGGAGTGTAGAAGATGATGAATTTCAACTATTGACTCAAGTAACTGCTTTACATAGTAATAGTCAAGGTGCGAGCTATTCACCTTTATATGATGTTTTGGACCGTCCTTCAGAAATTTGGAATGATTTAGGATTTGGTTTTAATGAGAATGTTCATTCAGAAATATTGGTTGAAGAAAGTGAAGATGAAGTATTGAATGAAATCGAAATTGAAAATGATAATATTGTTTCACAAAATCAAAATCAAAATCAAGAGATGGAATCAAACAATTTTGATTTCGATAGAGACAAAAACCCTGAAACTCAAATTGATAACTTGTCAGAAGAAGAAGAAGAAGAAGAAGAAGAACTTGAATTAGAATCTGAACCACCAAAAATTGAGAATAACACAATGGAAATTTTATCGCCTGAAAAAAGTTCTAAAATTGAAAGGAGAAATCATATAATTCATAAAATTAATCAAATTCAAGGAGCTATTGATAAAAAATTAACTCAAGTATTTTCTGTTTTCCTTTTTTTTTTTTTTTCAAAAACCTTTACTAAATTTACTTTATAAAATTAGAAAGAAAATAAGATTGAAAAGGAAGTAATTAAAATGGAAAATGATTGTAATGAAGAAAGTGATTCGGACCCTTTCGAAGATTCAAATCCAAAAGTTAGAAAATCATCAATATCTATAGAAAATTCGGAAGTACTTTTTATTTATTTATTTTTTTCATATTTTACTTCATTGAACCCTTTTAACGATATTTCAATTTTCTTAGACAAAAAAGGTCAAACAAGATCATCTCTCTCAATATCTTAGTGGAAATTATTCTCAAAAAGAAGTCTTACAATGGTCAGAAGCAAAGATTTCATCTTGGGAAAATAGACATTCAAATCCAAATGCATTTTATTATCGTTTTACTGATCCCGGAACTGAACAAAGAAATGGTATTTCTCTTCATTATTACTTTAAAATCAATAAGTTAAATCAATTCTTCAAAATTATAAAAGGTGCTTGGTCAAGACAAGAACATTCATTGTTCATGAAGCAATTAGAAAATTTTAAAGAACTTGGTCATGAAATTAATACTTGTTGGGGAATCTTTTCTCAATGTCTTTCAAATAGAGTTCCTTTTTCTTTTTTTTCTTTTTTTTTCTTTTACTTCATTTCCTTTTATTTTTCCTTTCATTTATTTTTTAAACCTTAATTACAGGTTGGATATCAATGTAGTAATTATTATAGAAAATTAATTAAAGAAGGAAAAGTTAATGATCAAGCATACAGTAAAGTTGAAGGAAAACTTCAAATGGTTGATAGAGGTCGAAAGAAAAGAGATGCAGGAGGATCTCTTTCTGATATTTGGCAAACTGACGAAATTAAGGAATTTGAAAAGATCATTGATACTTGGCTTAGAAAAACTGCAGAGTCAAAGTTTTTTTTCCTTTCTTTTTTCTTTTTTTTTCTTTTCTTTTTTTTTTTTTTGAATGATTTTGGTAACAAAAAAGGTAATTAGGAAAGAGATTGACTCAACGATGAAAAATGATCTGAAAAGTGAATTACTACCTCAAAAATTAAATAAGGAGATCAACAAGAAGAAAATTGGAATGGATAAAACGACAAAAGGAAAGCAAAAAGAAGTAGAAAGAGAAAAAGAAGTCATAGAAAAAGCTGTAGAAATAGAAACAAAGAAAAAGGAAGAAATTGATGTAAAAAAGGAAGAAGAAAAAGAAAATTTAATGATCAATTCAAATTTAGAGAAAGAAGATTCAAAGATTGAAGTTAAGGAAGAGAAAGAATCATTTACTAAAGAAGATGATTTGGAATCTTCCGAACCAAAAAAACCTTCTCAAAAGATGATTCAAGCAACAATTTTTCAAACTTTTTCAAAAACCAAACAAATTCAAGACAACAATCAATCATCTCCTTTAATAACTCAAAAACAAGCAATTAAGAAAAAAGTTCAAAAAGATAAAAAGTTCAAAAGAAGTTTAAATTCTTCAATTCTTTTAAAAGCAGAAACAATATCAAAAATTCCTCAAACTGTTTCTAATCCTCTTGAAGAAGATGATGAAGATTTTGTTCCTTTGGATCAGTTTATTTTCTTTTCTTTCTTTCTTTCTTTTTTATTTGTTAATTTGAAATTAAATCAATTCACTTTAGTCGTTCCATCAAACTCCAACAACTTTCATTAGCAAAATATTTTGAGGTTCTTTTTTTCTTTTCTTTTCTTTTCTTGATTTGATTTTTATTCCTCAAAATTTAATTATTATTATTTTCTTAGGGTGTTAATCCAGTTACTCTTGTGGAAGATTTTAATACTACTATAATTAAGGTTCCAAATCCACTTCCTGATTCTTGGGCAAAGAAAATTCACTTTGATCCTTCTTTGAAAAAACATGTCACTTGGAAAGATGAAGCTGTAACATCGTGATTTTTCTTTTTCTTTCTTTCTTTCTTTCTTTCTTTTTTTTCTAAAAATCTCTTTTCTATATATTTCATTAGTTATTTTGAAGTTGAAAATCTTTTGTTCTGTAATCCTGAATCTAAATTGCTCAGTGATTTATCCAAAATATCTTTTGAAGGAATTTTGTTCGATCCTCCTTGGAAAGCTCCTAATTTTAATTCATCAGGCGTAGTTGAACCATGTCCACATGCTTTTGAAATAGTTAATTTTCCTCTTTTATTTTTTATTTTTATTTATTTTTCTCGTTTATATTTCAAACCAATTTATTTTTTTTTTTTTTTTTAGTGCAAATTTTTAAAATCATTCTTAACAAAATCATTTTTTCCATCTGGAATGATCTTTATTTGGACTCCCAAATATTATTTCCCTCAAATCTTTGAAGCAACAAAAGAGATTGGTGATTTTTTTTTTTTATTTTCTAATTTTTCTTACAAAAAGAAATTAATATTAACCTTCTATTTATCTCTAGGTTTTGACTATGTTGAAAATTTAATCTGGTGTAAAAAACAAAGAAATAATCAATTTTTGAAACTCCCTTCTCCATTTTTTCAAAATTCAAAAGAAGTTCTCCTCATGTTTCGAAGATTTATAAAGGTTTGATTTTTCTTTTCTTTTTTTTCTTTTTTTTTCTTTTTTCTGAGCATGTAAATAAGTTCACAAAATAATTAGAATGACCAACTCGAATTAAGACACCAAAGAAATGCAGATGTAGTTTTTGATTTTCTAAAACCAAAGGAGTTTTGGAATGGTTTCATTTTTTTTTCTTTTTTTTCTTTTTTTCGTTTCAAAAATGAATTTGAATTTTTTTTTTAAAAAAATAATTATAAGGATCTCAAGAACCAAAGCCTGAATATTGCTATCAAGTAATTGAAACTTTGTTACCAAAAAGTGTTTTTGATTTAGAAAATGGAAAGGGAGGATTCCTTGAAATGTAACTTTAAATTCTTTTATTTCTTTATATTTCTGAACTTAAAACTAATAATCATCTATTTTTTTGGAAATAGTTGGGGTCCAAAAGAATGTAAAAGAAAAGGATGGAGTATAGTTCATGAAAGTGGAAGTAACCAATTTTGAAATGAAAATGTAGCACTTAGAATGTATTGTAACAATAAAAATATACATGTTGGAAATGATTATCAATTGGAAAAAAAGTTTTACAAAGATTTGAAATCTAAATAATTATCTGATAGGAGCACAATTATTGAAAATATATCAACAGCATCAAAACCTATTTTTTTTGGAAAAAAAAAAAAGAGATTGCATTATTGAATTATTGAAGATTTGAAAAGAAATAAATTTATATGAATCTTTTACCAGATAATCCTAGTTGATTCCTCAATTTTGTTCTTGTTTCAATTGGATTCCTTTCAAATGATTCTAATAATTCAACAATCTCCAATCTTCCTCTTTTCTTTGCAATTTCAATTGCAGATATTCCATTATAAGTTTTCCTCTGTAGATTGATTTCTCTTGGGCTTGCTAAGATATATTTTACAATTTCAAGATGTCCACTCCAACATACAAGATAAAGAGGAGTTTCACCATCTGCATTTGCTTTATTTATATTGACTTTATCATCATTTAATAACAACTTTACAACATCAGTGAATCCTTTTAAACAAGCAACATAAAAGGCTGTTGAACCAGATTTATTGGCTTTATTGACATCAACTCTTTTATCATTTAATAACAATTTAATAACTTCAATGCGTTCACATAAACAAGCAACATAAAAAGGTGTCTCAATATTCCTATTTGCTTTCTCAAGATCAATCCTTTCATCATTTAATAGTACCTCCACAATCTCATTATGTCCTTTACAACACGCAGCCCAAAAAGCTGTTGTCTTTGCTGTATTCACTAATTCAATTTCATCTTTCTCATTCATAATTAAAGAAGATACATGATTATCTCTTGGTTTGTTCACATCAATTCTTGAATCATTTAATAATAATTTTACAATCTCAAGATGTCCTTTTAAACAAGCAATCCAAAGAGGTGTCCAACCAAACGTATCGATTTCATTGATTTGATTACTTTCATCATCATTTAATAATAATTTCACAGTCTCAGTTCGACCTTGAGCACAAGCTAAATGAAGAGGCATTGATTGTTGATTCATCCCCTCCCTGTCAATCAAAAATCAAATAACAATTATTGATTTGTTTGATTGAAACGTCAAAAAAAAAAATTTTTTTTTTCCATGAATCATTCTTATTTATTCTTGCAACTATTTATTGAAATACTACATTCTATATTTTAAGCCTTCAAAAATTCATACTTCCAATCCTTGGATTATAAAAAAATATCTTCTAATTTTTTTCAATTTTTCCAAAAATTTGAAGTTTTCCTAAAAATTAGATCTGAAAGGTTGAGAAAAGGTTTACCAACCAGGATGTATAAAATGCAACTAAAAACAAATGAAGCAATGATAATAAGTAATAAAAAGACAAAATACACCCAAATACTAAAAGAAATTTCATCAGCAATATTTTTGTAACCATGATAGATGTTCTTTAAAAGAGTAGGATGGAGTAGATACATTTCATAGCTAACTTGTGCTATCCAAAATAAAAGATGACTTGATAAGATCCAAACAGAAATTTTATGAAGGGGTTCTTTCCAAACTTGATCACTTAATGAATCATACATCATATATGCGATTACAAAAGTGAAAAAGAATCTTCCAAAAAAGATATTTAAAGCAAAGAGAGTTGGGTCATCAACTTGAGTTGGATCAGCACTACAAATAATAGTAGAGAAAAGGAAAACTAAGATAGCTAACACTCTCAATAAGAGATCACGAACTTTTTGAAAAGTTGTAAAATTTTGATTTTGGTCTTCTTCTTCTCTAAATTCAATCTCTTTGTCTTCAATATCTCTTTGAGCTTTTAATCTTTGTTGAGCAATAACCAAAGCAACTTGCATCCCAATAAGATATGCAAATATCCTTGAATAAGGTCGAATATAAACATACTCCATCCACTCACTTGCATTAGCATCATGTCCATATGTTAAACCAATATAACTTCCCATTGATATTAAAGAAAATCCAATAAGGGTTAAATGTGCAAATCTTTCAAATCTCAAAACTAACCAAACAATTAATGGACTAATAAGATACATTTGCATTTCAACAGCAATAGACCAACTCCAACTCATACAAATAAAACTGTAAAAATTTTGAATAAAAAGAAAGTTTGTCCAAATTTTATCATCACAAATCCGGACTTCAATTCTTGAATATTTATAAGCGATATTACTAGCAAGGAGATAATAAATTAGCAATGAAGCAGAATAAGAAGGTAAAATTCGAAATATTCTTCTAATGTAAAATTTCAAACTTGATTTAAGAAAAGCTAAACTATAAAGAGGTGGGATTGTTGTTGGGAGTTCTTTAGTTCTTTCTTGATAAAAATTTGGAACAATTTCATTCGTTAATAATGCTGTTTTTTCAGGATCTTGTCTTGTTGAAGTTTGTTTTCTTTTCTTATTTGCTCCAAAAAGAAACAATTGTGAAGTATAATGATGAGCTAATTCCTTTCCTAAAATTGACATGATCAAATATCCACTCAAAATAAAAAATATATCCACTCCATAAGATCCATTATAAACAAAATTAAATGGGACTGATGTTGAGATATTAGAATACAAAATTTTTTCTTCATCATCCAAAGTATCCTGAGGATATAAAGCCCAAACATGTAATACAACCACCCATAAACAAGCAAGTGCTCTAAATCCATCTAAACCTATTATTATTTTTGATTTCAAGAAAACAAAAGAAGAAAACAAAAATTGATTACATTCAAATAAGAAATTTAAAAAAGAAATCTTTTAAAGAATTCAACAAAATCAAAATCAAAATCAAAAAGAAAAAAAAAATTACTTCTTTCTCTTTCACTTGAAGGAACAAATATCGCTTTAGTATTCTTTTTTAAATTGAAGATGTTGAGCCATTCCATCATCTAAAACACGCAATTAAGGACAGAGAAGGATAGGATATCGCCCAATAGATGTCTGAGAATCAAAGAGAAAACAGTGATTCAAAAATTTAAAGTTTCCCCTGTATTTATAGATTTCCTTTGAGGTTTTTCCCCTGATTCGATCAACTTTTTTGTTTGGGGATGTTTTTTTCGCCATGTTTTTTATTCCGCCATGTTTTTTGTTGTTTGAAATTTTGGCGGGAGATTTATTATCAAAAAAGACCAATCAACAAAAATCCCTTTTTTTCAAAACAAGAACCCTGCATTTCAAATCATTCATTTATTTATCTTTTTGAAAAAGAATTATCAATTCGACATTACAATCATCAAAAAGAATTATAACTTCAAAATAGAATTAAAAATCAAAAATCAAAAAATTAAATTAAATTACCTTTTATTTTATGTTTCGTTTTTGTAAATTAATTTAACTCCAGAACCAAACAATCACAAGCATCTGAGATCTTGCAAAAAAAAAAAAAAAAAAAGTCCTTCAAAACCTTTACTGATTGCACTGTATCGAACAAAACAAAACTTATTAATTTTTGTTTTTTATTTCCTTTCTTTTATTTCCTTATCCTTTTTCTCTTTTTTTTTTTTTCATGAAAAAAAAAACAATTGATTGCAAAGAAGAAGAAGAAGAAACTCAAGAAAAAAATCAATCTTCAAAGAACCAAAAGAGAAAAAAAGAAAGAAAAAAAAAACGAATCAAAAACTAAAAAAAGGTTTCATTTTTTCGGGAAGCAGCTTCTTGTAACTTAACGTTTCTTGTTGGAGTTAGTTGGTTCTTCTTCTTTTTATTCTTTTTTCTTCATTTTACTTTCAATTAATTATATTTGTTGATTTTGAATCAAGCCAAGAGTTGGTTCTTCTGTTTTTGACAAACTTTTTCTTTTCCTTTTTCTTCCTTTATTATTATTTTCTTTCTTTGTTTTGTTCCGAATAGATAGAAAAACAACAACTTTCTTTTTGGTTTGTTTTGGCTTACTCATTTCTTGGGACTGAGCGGTAAAAAAAAAACAATTAATTCTTCAACCTTTTCTTGTTTTGTTCCTCCAACCCTCTCTATTCAACTATGAGACACGAAGTTGGACATGGAGTTAATAGCCCTTATGGAATTGGAGTTATTATTATGGGAGGAGTTTACACACTTTTTGGTTCACTCATGGTCATATTATTGTTCATAAGAAGAAAGAATCCTATTATTGCAACTCGTCACCCACTCGTCCTTCTAGCATCTTTTATATTTGGTGTAATTGTGATCAATATAAATGTAGCAAGTTTTATTATTGGAAAAACTACAGCTATGTGTGAGATCTTGAGCGTTTCATATATTTTATTCCTCCCACTTTGGGCTCTTCCTTATCTGTTAATATTACCTCAAGTTGTATTTATTGATGCTTTGAATAAGTTGAAAACTTCTAGGGAGCAAGGAACAAAAGAGGATTGGAAATGGGGAATCAGATGGTTATTTACATCAAAGACAAAGTTGATAACTTGTGCTATTGCAACTATTGAAATTGTTGTAGTTTATCTCATTGTAAAATATATTACTCATATTCCTGGTGGAGAAGAAGGAGATGGTGTCATGGAGAATTGCTTTAGAAGCTCATTAATTGTAGTCTCTGCTCATATTATTGTTTATTTCTCTGTCTTAGGATACTTCACAATGAAAATCATTTTTGTAAATGACCCCTATTTTCTAAGAATAGAACTCATTTGTGCAACAATTACACTCACTCCACTCATGCTTCTCACAGTTATCTTTCCAATTGGTCCTCAAATATTCCCAGCTGATTTTGACTTTAGATGGGTTCCAATTTCTGCTATTCTTGGTGGATTTTGTTTTAGTATTTTATTATTAAATATAATCTCAACAGAGAGAGTTCAAGAATGGATTATGAAAGCAAAATTAGCTTTTATTCGATTAAGGGAAGGAGATGATGATGAAGGAACAGATATGTCAAATCTCAATGTCTTGACTCAAAATTTAGATGTATTTAGAGCTGTATTAGAGGACCCTGTTTTGTTGGAATGTTTTACAGAATTTTGTGTGAAGAATTGGTCTGTTGAAAACGTTTTATTTTACAAAGAAGTTGAAGACTTTCAAAAAAAGTATCCTGATTGGATTGATTCTCAAATTACTGATCGAGTTCAATTTATTATTCATGAGTTTATTGAATTTGGATCTCCCTTGGAAATTAATATTGAATTCCCAACTAGAATGGAGATCATTGAGAGTTTAAATGAAAGTAAAATTTCTGCAAAGATTTTCTCAATTGCTCAAGGACACATCTTTGAATTAATGAAGAAGGATAGTTTTGAGAAATGGCAAAGATTACCAGATTATAAAAAAGCAATTGAAAAAGCAATTCGAGCCAGAAAATCAAGCACTTCACAACTCAAATCTTATACTTCAATGGCAGATCAAAAACAAGGAACTCGTCCAGTTAGTCAAATGTCAATTGATACAGGGACTGAATCAGAAAGTCAAATTCAAATTTCTGTTGTTGAAGAAGAAAATTAAAAATTTTGTATTTATTCCTGTTGTATTGCTTATTTGATTTGAAAATAAATGAAATATTTATTTTTAAAAAATTAAAATGGTTTTAATTTTTATGTTTGATTGATTTCTTTTCGTTTGAGTTCAAAAAAACAAACAAAAATGGCCAATTAATTTTTCTTTCTTTTCTTTTTTGCCTTTGCCTCTTTGTCTTCAGTCACTGTAAAACTCCTTTGGTTTGTTCACGAAATTTTATCGAATTAATCATTTCTTTCATTTTCTTTCAATATTCTCAATATATATTTTTTCTTTTTTTCCCCCCTTTTCTTTTTCTTTTTTATTGACTTTTTTTTTCCTTTAAAAAAAATAAAATAGAATAATACAACACAAACCAATACTTTTCTTTGTAGCTCATTGTATTTCTATTCCCCTATTCATTAAGTATGGGTTCGGTTAGAAAAGAAAAAGAAAAATGTGATTATCAGTTTAAACTTCTTATTATTGGAGATCTGAGTGTTGGAAAAACAGCACTTGCAAATCGTTATACAGATAATGTTTTTAATCAAGATACTCTCACGACGATTGGACTTGAATGTAAGTCCAAGATTATTCCTTTAGATGGAATAAGCTATCGTTTACAAATTTGGGATACTTCTGGACAAGAAAGATATAAAGCAATTACTCCAAGTTATTTGTATTCATTTTTTTTTCCTTCTTTCTTTTGATCCCAAAAAAAAAAGCAATCATTAAAAATTAATTCCAACTTGAATAAAATAGCCGAGATGCCTCAGGAATCATTTTAGTTTATAGTGTTATAGATCCAAACTCCTTTAAAAGTATTAAAAATTGGAGTGACATGATCAAAAAAAATGCACCAGAAAAAGTAGTAACAATCTTAGTTGGAAGTAAAATAGATTTGGAAAAAGAAAGATTGGTCAAAAAAGAAGATGCTCAAGAGGAAGCAAAAAATTATAACTTTGAATACTTTGAAGCAAGTTCGAAAGATGGAGTTGGTACAAATGAGCCATTTGACCACTTATTCAAAAAACTTGTGGAACAAAAAATTAAAAGTGGAGAAATAATTGAAAAAAGTGGAAGTTTGAATCTCAAAAAAAAATCAAAAGATTCAAAGCAAACATGTCTTTTTGGATAATAATAAGAAGAAATAATATAATCAACACTAAAAATTCAAATTGTCTTTTTTTCTTTGGAAGTTTGGAAATTTAATTAAGATTCTTATATTCCAAAAAATCAAAAAAATAAAAATCATCTCCACAAAAGAGGAAGACGAAGATGAAGATGAAGATGAAGGAAGAAGAATAGAAGATCTTGTTTATGTTTTTGAAAAAGAGTGATAGGGCAAAGAAATAAGAAATAAATAAGAAAAGAAGATGTTTTGACTCGATAATTAATTGTTTGGTGAAGTTTTTCTAAGAACTTCGGTTACTTATGACCTTTCGATTTGATGAAAACAAAAAAAAAAAACATGGCGAATTTCAAAAAGAAAAAAAGAAAAAAAAAAAAGCTTTTGACTCTCATTTTTCAAGTTCGTCTTTCAAGGTTTTCTTCTTTCTCCAAGTCAAAAAATACTAATAGAAG
>Ga0209960_1001828_pt1 | contig 24718 bp, 27 predicted proteins | sample ThiBiot_500_plan_2_FD_183947 | JGI IMG/M metagenome (GOLD analysis project Ga0209960, IMG submission 183947) | Wastewater bioreactor microbial communities from Cape Town, South Africa - Thiocy_expt_500_plan (SPAdes) | ecosystem: Engineered > Bioreactor > Thiocyanate-remediating >...
CCTCTAAATTACCAAATGTTTCTTCAATCCATTTTTCTCGATTTTCAACCTCAAATGTTCCATTAAGGAATGGTTTTCGATAAAACTTTTTTTTTTTTTTTTGATTCATTGATTGATTGTTTTTTATTTGTTTAAATAAATAATAAATCAATAAATTTTTACTTGATTTAAAATTTTTAAATCTTCTATAAAGTCCTCTTCAGTATATATAATTTCATAGATTACTTCTTGTCTTTTTATTTCATGTTTATCAACTTTTGCTATAATTTCAGGAGATACACTCGTACTCCAATATTTTGCCTAATTTATTATTTTTTATTTAAAAAAAAAAAAAAACAAAAAAAAAAGAAAAACCTTTTCTTTTTCAATGATGGATGGTTTAGATTTACTCTCCAAGGAAGGTTCCAAAAAAGTTGAATCATCAGATGCTCTCATTCTCCATGATGCTCTGGAACATGTTGAAGAATAACAAAGTCGTTGAGATGAACATGTTGGTGAGTAGCAAGGAGCTAGAGCTGTAATAATTCCACAAGGTAATGCAGGTTTTTGAGATTTTTTTTCGGCACTATTTACACTTAATTTTCGAGATAAATTGAGATCAATAATTGAGTAGAAAGCATCAGGAGAATTTTCAAATACAGTTTCTTGGGTTGTTGGAAAGAAAACTCTATCATTTAAAAGCAATTGAGCAATTTGGATTGCACTCCCAGTTTTTAAATTACAATGACTTGAAAGGAAATCAACTGCATCACTTCCACGAAAAGAATCTTGAAATGTTTGATCACCTCGTTGTAAATCTCCTAATGAGATTTCAGAAAGAAAAGTTTTTGCTAATTCAGAAAGAAGACCAAGATGTACACTTGGTTTAGAATTATGATTCTCCATTCACGAAAAAATATAGAGAAATTCTAAATTGTATTTTTTTAAAAAAAACAATCAAACGATCTTCTTTGGTAGTAATCTATGTTGGACTCCTAAATATTAAAGAAAAGGAATTTAGTAAAAAATAAAATAATTATTTAAAAAGTTAATTTGTCCATTCAAATCAAATCAATATTCATTCGTTTTATAATTGATTCATTAATTTATATCATTTCTAATTCTTGATACTTTCCAATCGATCAAAAGCTTTTGTTCAATGATCGTAATCATATTAGATAATCTTCATCATTCAATTGTTCAATATTCGGCTAATCAAATCCAATCCAAATGTTAATTTGAGTCATCTAAACTGAAGTTTAAATCTATCTCTAATAGCTCTCTTTTTCTCTTTAGGTTTTGACAGATCTTTAACCCTTTGTTCAACGTTAAAAATTGGTCTAATTCTTGCATCTTTGATATCAATTGAGTCTAATCAATCAATGTTCGTTTTCTAATGGGTCTAGTGCACAACAGACTTTGTATTTTAAAAATAAAAAACTAAAGGGGTTTCTATTTGCTTTTGTTGTTTGTTTTTTCCTTGATTCCAACTTCCAGCAATCAATAAGCAGTCAATCAGAGTGATCTATTTGTTTTTGTAATTAATTAGTTAATTCTATTTTATAAGTTCTCTACTTTATTTTACAATATTCATATTTCTCAGTTTCTTGACTTAGTTCATTTATTATTTCTCTTCCTTACAACTAATATTCGTATATAATGATTTATTCTTGTATTATCAATAATTTTATTTATTATAAATTGGAAGTAAAGTTTTCAATAGTGTTAAATTCATTTGTTATTACTCTTATTATTATTATTTTGCAGTCATTTCCTTTATCAAATTAATTCTCTCATGAAATCGAGCAACCAATAGATCTTCCCAAATTCCAATTCAATTTTCTTTTAAAGTTCTTATATTTCAAAACTATTATGAATGAGTACTTAAGTTATCAAGTTCATTATTGTTATAATTCTTATATTGTCAGTAAAATTTTTATAAAATTCTCTATTGAACTAATGGGTATTTTTTCAACAAAGATCTTTCCTTTTTTTTTAAAAAAAAATGAAACAATTAATATAATGTAAGTTTCAAGCAATCAATCTTATGTTTGAGTTCATTAAGTTATCATTGAATTATCACTGTTATAATTATAAGTGAAGTTAAACATTAATTGTTCAAATCCTTTTGGTTTTAGGTTTTGTAAAAAAAAAAAACAACAAAAAAGAAAAACCAACCAATCAACTTCGCGATTCTACCTAAACGAACACCCCTGCCCAATCAAAATACAGCTTCTTCCTGTTTTTTGGTCACTTCCAAAGAATTATGTTTTCGTTTCACTTTTTTTGCATTTTTTTTTTTGTTTTTCTTTGGGTTCTCAACTCCATTCCAATTTTTTTCATTTATCAATAGTTCTATCAATCAATCTTTGGAACAAAAAAAAAATTCATTCAATGAAAATATCATTCTTGAATCTCTCTTTTTTCAAAGTTTTTTTTTTCCAAAAACGAAAACCAAAAGGTTGGAATGGTTTGTTGTGATTTTAAAAACCTTTAAAAGTTGGAGTTGTCAAGCTGAAGAACAACAATTCAAGAAAAACAGGATTAAGTCTTCAAAATAACAAGTCTAAACCTTTGTTTTTTATAAGTTTAAAATAAATAAATAAATAAATAAAAGATTTTGACAAAAGAGAGATTGTAACAACAACTAAATTGGCCATTTTTTTTTTTCTGAAAAAATTTACCTCATTTTTGAAATTTTGGTCAACAAACTTTTTTTTTTTTCTTCAAAAGCGAAAACCCCACTTCTCCACTTCATTTTGACCCAGTAACTCACTTATTTCAAGTCCTTTTGAAAGTTTTTCGAATTGAGTTTTTCAAAGTAAAGTTTCTTGTTTTTTTTTTTTTGAAGCGAACGAGGTAAAAAAATAAATAGGGTGACGATCAAGTCTTTTGTCCTTTCAGGGAAACAAAAAACAAAAAAACAAAAATGAAACAAAAAAAAAACAAAAACAAAGGAAAATAAAATCGTTCGAGTTGTTTGAACTAACGGTTAGCCAGAGCTTTTGTTGGTATCTCTAATTATTTCTTGTTTGTTGGTTATTGTCTATTTTTTTCATAACCCTAGGAAGGGATTGGTTGGTCTTTTGGTTAGTTGCGACAGATAATTCTATTTTTCAACAAAGAATTTCTTTTGAAAAATAAGGAACCAAAAAAAATCCAAAAAACAAAAAATCAAAAACCCAAAAAATCGAAAAATGAAAATGAAGATAAAGAAAAGAAAGAAAATTTAATAAGATGTTTGAGAAAAATTAAATCATTTCAAAAGTTGCTGAGATTCAAAGTGAATAATAAAGCGAAAAGTCTTTTGTCCCTTTATTTGGAAAACAAAAATAAAAAATCGAAAGGACTCCTTTTTCTTTTTTCTTTTTTCTTTTTTTCTTTCCCTTCATTTTCCCTTCATTTTTTCAAACCGTTTCATAAAGAAAAAAGAACAAGAAACCTCTTCAACTCTCACTTAAGTCATCCAACAACAAGCAACTTTAATAATAAAAGAAAAATCTTTTTCTTTTTTCTATTTCAATTAATTGACTCAAATCTTATTTTTCCTTTTTCTACTTTATCTTTTGTCGAATTCTTTCCCAAATTTATTTATTTTATTACAAAATTACTTTTGAATAATTCCTTTTTCTTTCTTTTTCCCCTCCTTTTTTTTTTTCCAGTGTAAATTTCCTAAAGTCTTGAATCACTCACTTTTTGAGAGTTGTCCATTATGCTCTTTAAAGAAACCATTTAACATTTTTAAATTTTTATTTCTAATAAGTTGTTTTTGAAGTTCATTTATTTGAGAGTATTTTTTTTTTTCATTTTCATTTCCATTTTTTTTTTTTTTCTTTTTTTTTTTTCTTTTTTTTTTGGGGTTGTTACTGAACGATCTTAAATACTATTAGGTGTTGCTATTCTTTCATATTCTTTCCTTTTCACTTTTTTTTTTTGTTTTGAGGTGGTGGAATGGAGTTACCTCCATTTCCAATACTCCATTCAGCTCAAAATAAGTTTAGAGGAGGAAGACAAAGCCAATTTCGTGCCTTAGATCCTGAACGAACAACCACGGTATTCAATTTTTTTTTTTTTTTTTCTTGGTCATTTCTTTTTTGAATTTTTCTTTTTTTTTAAAAAAAAAACCTTCCCATTTAATTTAATTTAATTCAAAACAAAAGACAACTGTCTTTTAATTATTCATTCTTTTTTTTTTTAAAAAAAAAACCTTCCCATTTAATTTAATTTAATTCAAAACAAAAGACAACTGTCTTTTAATTATTCATTCTTTTTTTTTTTAAAAAAAAAAATACTTTCAAATCAAATTCTAATAAGAACTATGGAATGGAGTTACCTAAGATGGGGAAATTTTTTGACAAGCCTCCAAAAGAAAAACCAATCCTTAGAACGATTCGTTCAACTGAGAGATCAGACCAATGGAAGAGTAACGCTGAAGATACAATTTTTGATGGGAATGAAATCATTCGAAATCTTATGTCAATAGAGAATTTAATAACAAATAATATAATTGAAAGTGATTCATCTTCAGAAGAATCTTCGGAATTCTCATCAAACACCAATATTAACTCTCGTTCAACATCTCCAATTATTGTTCGTCAATCACATTATAGTACTCGCTCAACAAATTTATCTCGTTTACAAGTTCAAAATGCAAAATCAGTTAGATCTTCCTTTCATTCTGTACCCTCTTCACCATCAAGTTATTCCTCAAGAAGAGACCATGGTTTTGTTTTTTATTTTTATTTTTGTTTACACATCGAAAAGTTGAAATATATTAATATATCCATAGGTCAAGCTTCGAAAAATAAGAAAAATAGAACTGTAATTCAATTAATAGAAGAACCATTATCGATAGGAGAAAAAGTAAAATTTAAAATTAATCAAAAATGGGAAGATGCAGTTGTTGTTGAAAGTAAAAAGAAGGTTTCTTTTCTTCTTCTTCTTTTTTTTGAAAATAAATTCTTGTCTAATTTTTCTTTTTATTTACAGAGAAGGCAAAAAGATGAAAATTATAAATTAAAATTTAATGATTCAAAGCATAAAGATATTTGGGTTTCAAGATCATCACCATTCTTAAAGAAATCAAAAAATAATCATATAATTGAAAGTAAAAATTCTCTTTCTTTTATTGTTATGAAATCAAGAAGAAAAAAAAAATTAAAAAACTACCTTTTCAATTCATTTTTATTTTAGATAATGATATCAAAAGTCAACCTCTTAAAGTAACAGCTGTTGTTTATGATCCAAGGATGTTAGATCATACATGTACATGTTCAAACCCAAAAAAAGTTCATCCTGAACATCCTGACCGAATTTCAAAACTCTTTGAGACAATTAAGACTAAATCTTGGTTTGAAAACTGTGATGTGTAAACTTTTCATTTCTTCTACTTTCCATTTTTTTTTTTCAAAAAATAATCTTTGATGAATTTATTATTGAATTATTAGTATTCCATGTCGTCCTGCAACATTTGAAGAAGTAACTCGAGCTCATTCAGTTGAATATGCAGAACCATTTTTTAAAAATGAAAGAATTTTATCTGATTTAATATCAAATAACCTTATTGAAAATGAAAAGGAAAAGAAAAAAGAAATCTTAATTCAAAAAAACTCTGGAAGAGAAGTAAGAATGGATCAAATTTTAAATCCTTATGAAGAAGATCCTTCGACAAATAGAATTGAAATCCAAATTGAAAAATCAAATGTTAAGACTGAAGATATAGAAAAAGAAAGGAGAGGAGAAGAAAGAGAAGAAAGGGAAGTGGATAAAGGAAAAGAAGAAATCATAGACAAAACTGTTGATAAAATAGAACTTTTAAATCCCTTAGATCAAAAAGAAGAAAATGATAAAACATCAGATATAAAAAAATTAGAAACAAATAAACTTGGATTTTTAGGAGCTAATATGATGCCTTGTGGTGGATTAGGAATTGCAACAGATACTGTTTTAAATATTGAACATACTCCATTAGCAGCTAGGTTAGCTGCTGCTGGAGTCATAGATTTAGCAAATTTAGTTGTAGATAAGAAATATAAAAATGGAATGGCAATTGTGAGACCTCCTGGACATCATGCTTGTTATGAGAATGCTATGGGATTTTGTTTCTTTAATAATGTTGGGATAGCAGTTCAACAACTTAAAGAGAAGGGAGGACTTTCAAGAATTTTAATTGTTGATTGGGATATTCATCATGGAAATGGAGTTCAAAATTTATTTTATCAAGATCCTTGTGTTCTTTATATTTCTCTTCATCGTTATGATAATGGAACTTTCTATCCAAATACTGGAAATATCAATGAATGTGGAGAAGGTAAAGGAGAAGGATTTAATGTTAATATTGCTTGGAGTTGTGGTCCAAGTAATTTTTTATTTATTTTATTTTTTTTCAAAAAGTGTTCTCTTTTTTATTTTTTTTTTTAAAAAATGATCAGAAAGTAGAAAAAGAAAAGATCTATAATTGATTTATTTATTATTTATTAATCAATAGATGTTGGTGATGATGAATACTTGATTGCTTTTGAGAAAATTGTTCTCCCCATTTCAGAACAATTTAACCCTGAAATAATTTTTGTATGTGCAGGATTTGATGCAGCAGATCAAGGACCTTTTACTCATGTTGGTGGTTATAAAGTGACTCCTCATGGTTATTTATTTAATTTATTTAATTTATTTGATTTATTTATTTATTTTACTATTATTTTTTATTTTATTATTTTATTATTGATTTATTTTGTATTTATTTGTTTGTTGTTTTTTTTTTTTAAAAAAAAAATAAATAAATAGGATTTTCAATAATGACAAAGATGCTTTGTCATATTGCGAGAGGTGGAATCATTCTTGCTTTAGAAGGAGGATATCATTTACCAACTTTATGTGAGAGTGCCAGTGCTTGTTTATCAACACTAGTTCGTGAAGCGCTTGAGACTCCAACTAAACCAATTTTATCAGGAAAAGGTAGACGAACTCGACAACTTCAAATTAATGAACATGGAAGATTGACTCCCTCAGCTCTCGCTACACTCTCTCCATCAGAAAATGCTTTAGAAAATATTAATCAAGTTATCTCAACTCATTCTCGATATTGGAATCTTTCTCCCACACCCATCACTTCTGTATAAATGTATTCAATATTTTTTATTTTTAATATTATTTTAACCTTATACTTATCAATTGAATTTTTTTATCACATAGAAAATAATTGTAATTGAAAAATACAAAATAAAGTAAAACAATGTTTAGATTGTAATTTGTATTTTTATTATTATTATTTTTATTATTTACAAGTTTTTGATGTCAAAATTGTACAAAGAAAGGAAAAAAAGAAGATTCCATCCATCCAAATAAAAGTTTCTTTTTTTTTTCCCACTAACGAGAGCTGTAAGGCTTTGAATGAATTGTAGGGTCTAAAGAAGCACGGCGTTTAGAAGTGTAAGGAAACTCGCTTTGTTTTTGTTGAAAAATAGGGTGGTCCAAAGAGATATTATATCTATTTGTTAATGGTACAGGAAGGGAAACACATAACATTGTCTTTTTATGCTCTAACTGGTCAGTTCTTCTTCTACTTTTCCCATGAATGAACTGAGAAGTTCCAATTGAAGTCGCAGCTGGTGAACTTTTCATAATTTCTAATTCTTCTTTTTCAAGGTCGACTTTCTCTCTTTCTCTAACCAGCACGACGAGGTCTTTTGAATTCCCTTCCTTCTCAGCAAAAGATGATCTTCGTGGTCGCTCCACTTTCTTCTTATTTATACAATACAATATTTCGTGGGTGTATGGGGTGGTGGTGAGCGCTTTGAGGAGGTCCAATAAGTAAAATGTCCAATTTTATTGGGAATGAAAGATATAATATAAATTAAATATCGAAATTGAGTAAAATGTGTAAAATAAATTGAAAAAGAATGAAATTGGTAAATAATAAAACGAAAATTGAAATTAAATTGAAATAATATTATATTTTTACAAAAAACAAAAGACTTGTAAAAACGTTTTTGAAGTTGTTTGAAGTTGAAGTTGTTACAAATAATTAATTGAACAAGGAATTAAAAAACTAATTTTGAAACATTAAACAATTTCGAAAATTTTAAAAAAGTGAAATAAAACAATTGTGAAAGTTGAAACAATTGTGGTAAGGGCTATTGTAACAGTAATTGCAAAAAATAATAATTATAATAATTCGAAAGGTTACAAAAAAAAAAGAAAAAGAGGAAAAAGAAAGAAAAAAAAAACCAACTTATTTATTCAAAAATTTAAAAGCCTTTGAAAAAAAAATTCCTTTTTTTGTAACTCTCATTTCGGCCAATTAATCAATCGGCCCATATCGGTGATCTTCGGACAAAAATTTTTTTTAGTTCAAATGCCTAAGTGACCAAAAAAGTAATGACTAAAATGCAAAAAGAAAAAAAACCACCCAGCACGACCAGATCATTATTGTCTGGAGTGATCTGTTTGATGGATAGGGAGAAACAAACACTTCCAAAAACAAAAGAACAGAAAAAAAAAAATAAAATAAAAATAAAGAAATAAGCTTCTTCTCCCATACAGTACACTTTTATAAAATTCATAGATGTAAAAAAAAAATAAAATAATTACTTGAGAATATTGGAATAATTGAATTTTTTTGAGATTAGGAGAATATTTTTATCAAATACTTTTCGATTTCTTTTTTTCTTTTTGTAAATCATTTGAGGGGCTAATAAAGAAAAAAAGAAAAGAACTGGAGAGAAGGTTATCAAAAAATCAACCACCTTTTTGGAATTCGTGATTTTTCCTCACGCCTCGACTAAAATCGAAAAAGGTCATAACGAATCCCTTTAGCAGAAAAAAAATGAACAATTTTATTTGATGATATCAATAATAATAAATAATATAACTCAATAAAGAGAATCAGCCCTTATATTATTAATTGAATTAATAAATTGAACTGAATTGAACCCCTCGATCATAATATAATTCAATTAAAAACAGTTGAATTCTTTTGCCCTTTGGTATTCATTTTTTTATTTTGTTATTGTTTTTTGTTTTTGTTTTTATTTTTATTTATTTATTACAAATATGATTTTTGTTTCTAAATAATTTAGAATTTTGAATTTGAATTCGAACTAATGTAAAAAATCATTCTTGTTTTTTCTTCTTGATTGCATCCATCTTGAACGAGCTTTTGAGGCTTCAGAATTTGGTGAATATAAAGCTCTCTGAATTAGAAGAAGAAAAAAAAAAAAAAAAAAAAAAAAAAAATGAATTGCTTGTTTGGAAAAAAATTGAAAAATGAATCCAAAATACCTTTTCTAATGAAGTTAATTTTTTTGGGGCTTCAGATTGAACAAGAGCTGCTGGAGGGAGATCAAAAATTTGACGAAGGGTATCATTTTGCTTTTGAAAAAGAAAGATGTGATGAAATTTAAAAGAAATGAAGTGAAAAAAAGTAAAAAAAAAAGTAAAAAAAAAGTAAAAAAAAAAAGTAAAAAAAAAAGTAATAAAAGTAAAAAAAAATGAATACCAAGAAATGAGCTTGAAGACCAGGTCCTAATAATTGACGAAATGATTCAAGTTGACGAAGTTTTGACCAAGAATCAAATGTAATAGTTTCAAATTTGAATTTCAAAGTGACTTCAATTGATTCATCACTCTATCATATATTGTTTCGTTAATATAGGTAAAATTTATCAAATAAATAAAATTTTAGTATGATGATTATCATTACCTCAAGAGTTCTCAAAATATCTCTAAATACTGAACGTTGTTTTGATCTATCTTTCTTTGCTCGATGTTTACTACTTTCATTAGCAAGTTGTGTGATTACTTCAATTAAATCATCATAAACTTCATCATCAATTGAAAATTCTTCCTAAAAGTTTTTTTTTTTTTTCATTCTTTAATCATTTCTTCCTTTCTTCCTCTTTTTCCAAATTTTCATTAAGTGAAAAAAAAAAAAAACCTCAGAATTTAAAATTTCTACAACAAGAGCAAGCGTTTCTCCACTTGCAATTCTCAAGGAATTATCTTCAGAGTGTAATCCTTTTTTGAATTCTTTGATAACTCTATTCAATTTTAGATGGATTTTAATATAATATAAAATAAAAAATTAAATTATCCAAAACCTTGCAGAATAACCATCTAATGTTTTTGGGGAAACAGTTGTAGCAAGAAGTCCCCAAGAATAAATAGCTGCAACTTTTACTTCATTTGAATAATTTCTTGAAAAGACTTCTTCTAAAAACTCCATTGTTGAACGAGTTGTTTCTTGTTCCATACTTGCAATAAAACATGATAAAGAGAGTGCATATAAAACCTTTTTTTTTTTTTTTTGATTTTAGAAATAGTTTTTTTTTTTTTTTTTTTTTTTTTTTTAAAAAATTTTTTTTTTTTTTTTTTTTTTTTTTTTTGAAGAAAAAAAAAATGAAATTGAACTGATGGTTTTGCTTTGTCGTATGAACTTGTTCTAATAATGTCTTGGAAAAGTGGTTTCATTTCATTAAATATTGTTTCATTATCAGGACCAAGGACTAAAAAACAATGAGAAAGTAATTCAGCACCATATTGAGTTTCAATTGCTCCTCCTTTCTTTGTAAGTCTCTTCAAAGTATCCATGAATGTTTCAATTCTTTAATAAATAGTTTTTTTATTTATTTATTTTTTCAAAAAAATAAAGGAAAAGGAAGAAGGAAGAAAACAAACTTATTCTCAAGTAATAAAGTTACAGTATTTGAATGAAGGAGTTTTTTTAATGACTTCAATGCTTCTTCTCTTGTTGAGGTTCTTTTCTCCGTTAATGCTTCCAAAGCCTCTTCTAATTTATCTTCAAGAACTGAGGGTTCCATTTCATTTTCATCGACTTCCACTTTATCCTTTTCTTTACCCTCTTTCTCTTTAGGAACATAGTCATAACTTTCTTCTTCGTCTTCTTCATCTGAAGCCGCAGGTGTTTCCCATTGTTCACTCATCTAAATAAATAGGAATTTTTATTAATTTTAAAGAGATCTTGGTTTTTTCTTTTTTCTTTTTTATAATCTTTTTTTAAAAAACAAAAAGAAATTTTATTTTGTTTAATTATTTTAAATGTTAAATTGGAATGAATTATAATGATCTATTCAGTTTTTTGTTGAGAAACTATTGAAACAATTCGGTGGGTTGAGTCAGAAAAAATTGCAAAAAAGAAAAAGAAAAAAAAAAAAAATAAATAAATAAGGACAATTTTTATTCTTGGAAAACCATGTTTTTTCTCAATAATCATTTCACTCGAACGATATTACAGCAACTGAAACGAATCGTTTCATTCATTCAATTCAATAATGAACTTCAACTTGATTATAATAGTTCATTTTATAAAAATCATTCTCGTAATATTACATTATTTTTGAAACAAAAGAGAACAAAATCATCATTTTTTAGGATTATTTTTCACTTTTCCATCTTTTTCGAAACCTTTTCTCATAAAAAGGTGGAAAAGTGAACCTTTAAAAAACATGGCGGATTTGTTTGTCATTCTTTTTTTCTTCCTATTGTTCTGATCCCAAACTTAACAACATTATTATTCAATATTTAACTTCTTTTAATCTAAAATTGATTAATTAATTGAAGAATTGATTGGAAAAACAAATATTACATTATTTGAAACAAAAAATTTGAGAATTTTGGGAATTATTCCAAAAAAAATTCTTTGGACAAAGTTACTGATTGTTGATTGCTGATTGATTATCTTTCAATTGTAAATTGTCAATGGATTAAATGAATATCAAAACTCTTTCATTAACTCTTTTTTTTATTCTTCTTCCTAATAGGCCTAAGTCAGGAAATGCCCCAACTTGGTGTATTATCCTTCTCTGCTCTTCAACAATCTCCTGACAAGGTAATCCATTGTTGATTAATTCTTTTTCTTTGTTTTGATTTTAGATCCAAATGAGATTGAAAAATCAATAAATATTTTATAAGGTTGGAAGTAATGGGTTACCTGTTACACCTAGTATTACGAAAATTTTTGGTCGATTTCAAAATTTAAAGGATATTAAACATGAAAATCTTTGTGAATATGTAGACATTATAAGAGGATCACATGGTTTATTTATTTAGAAATCGATTTTTAATTATTTATAATGCTTTATCTTCACACAAAAAAGACCACCTTTATGTTATTATGGAGCATACAGAGAGTTCTCTGTTGGATAAATTCTATGAATTCAAAAAGTTAATTTTTTCTCTCCCCTCTTCTATTTCTTTGTTCTTTGTTTTATTTCTAAGCATCAAATAATCAGTAAAGGGGTAAAGGATCTTCTTGTTTTATGTCGATATGCTGTTCAAATACTTAGAGGTCTTGCTTATATTCATGAAAGAGGAATTATTCATCATAATTTATCACTTAAAAATATTTTAATTGATTCACAGGTTCGTCAAATTCTTTTTTTTTTTTCTTTCTCTTTGAAAACTCGGAAATAAAAAAAACTGGATTATATTTAACATTTTAATAACTTAAAAAGGGAAAGATAAAACTAACTAACTATGGATTGTATTATATGACAGATAATGGAATTGATGTTTCATTTCCAATTGGGTATTTAATTCAATTCTCTTTATCTTGGAAAGATTTTTTCAAATAAATCTTATTTTTTATTAGTTTACCTCAATATCTTGCCCCTGAAATTATTGTAACAAATTCAGATTCTATGAATGGAACAACCAAAGTAATCATCAAAGAATTTCTTTTTTTTATTTTTACTGTGGAATTCAATTCTTTCTTTTTGTAAAAAAAAAAAAAAAAAGTCGGATATATGGTCACTAGGTGTTATTCTTTTAGAATTATATTTAGGAGAAAAGTTATGGTCTAATTCTACAGAAGTTTTCAAAATTTTTAACCAAACTCTTTCCTTCAATTCAAAGTCTGATTCAACTATACAAATAAGGAATGGTATTTCTTTCTTTCTTTTCTTTTTATTATTTCTTTGGTTCGATTAACTTACAATTTTTCAGGGATTCGAATTTGGGGAAGTTCAGAAAATGGACATGAAATTAATCAAGAAATTCCCAAAAAGATTGATTTTGAGTCAATGAATGAAAATTTGAGAAAGTTCGTCTTTTTTTTTTCTTCTTCTGAATTTAAATTAAATTGACAATGACCAACTTGATTTTTTCAATTTTTTTCCCCCCTTTAGTTTCTTATCCTTATGTTTGGAATCTGATCCAACTTTAAGACCAAGTGCTAATCAACTCTTAGCTCATCCTTTTTTGAAAATGTTTTCGGTAGAATTAATTAATTTCCATTTTTTATTCCCATTTTCATTTCTTTTTCAATAGAACTCTGGTCAAAAAGGGTGGTATAAAAAACCTTATCTTCGTTCATTAGAACACCCTCCTCAATCTCGTATTATTCATATAACATAATTTAACATGCAAAGTGTTAACAAATTTCCAAATTTTTTTTTTCAAAAAAAAAAAATGTAGATTCTGATATTTTAGAAGGAAAAAAGTTATCTCATATATTTTATTATTGGAGATTAGCTGGAGGTGATGTTGTACAAGTTTCAATGAAAGGAGATGAGAATGAAACCGAGTTTGAAAATGAAAATCAACCTGAAAAAAATGATTTAAAAAAAGGAAATGATATTCAATCTTCACTTGGATATATTCCCAGTATACTTCGTCTTCCTTTGACTTCCACTTTATCAAAATCAAGTACAGTATCTTCAAAAGAACAAAATGGTTTATATGATGATAAAATTAAAATGATTCCACTTGATCAATTGAGACAAAGGATAAGTGCTCAAGCACCCCCAGCGTTTTTTTCCTTCTTTTTTCCTTCTTTTTCCCTTTTTTTTTTAGATTTATTTAATCTATTTATAATATAATTCAGGTTACAATCTTTATCTTCGGTATTATCAAATTTCTTTAGAGATGAAAATGAACCAATTGGAGTCAATTTTTTAACCGAAGAATTTCAAGTAATTTTATTTAATATTACAATGAAAAAAAAATCATTTTTTTTTCTAAATCATAGGAAATTGATGTCATTTCAGATGAATTAGCAAAACAAAATCCGATGCTCGAATATCGAAATATTCCCTTATTAATAAGAGAAAAAGATATTGATTATCAATTCTATCGTGTTGAACTTTTTCAATCTCTTTTATCACAATATCCATTCTCAAGAAATGAGATAATTCAAGAAGCAAAAATTGACATTCCCCCTCTTTTAAGAGGTCAAGTTTGGGCAGCAATTTTAGGAATAAAAGGCGATTTTCTAGCTGAATATGAATTAATTGATAGAGAAACTGAGACACCAACAGATAGACAAGTTATTTTATTTTTATTTTTATTTTATTTAAACTTTCTAAATATATATATTCTTTTATTTATTTATTCTTATTTTAGATTGATGTTGATATTCCTAGATGTCATCAATATCATATTTACTTATCATCTCCTGATGGTCACGCTGGACTTCGAAATGTTCTCAAAAGTTGGGTTGCAGTCAATAAGGATCTAGTTTATTGGCAAGGATTAGATTCTGTTTGTGCTCCTTTTGTTGCATTAAATTTCACCAACCATGCCCTTGCTTTTGCTTGTGTTCAATCCTTTGTTCCAAAGTTTTTGAATGATTTCTTCTTATTCGATAATTCGCCTATCCTTCAAGAATATTTAGCAGTATTTGCTCACATCCTCTCTTTTCATGACCCTGAACTTGCTTCTCATTTTCATGATATTGATTTTATTCCTGAATTATATGCAATCCCATGGTTTTTAACTCTGTATAGTCGTAAATTTCATTTATTTTATTTTATTTTATTTTCATTTAATCATTTTGATTCAACAATATAAAATAAACAAGATGTATTTCCACTCGACAAAATCTATCATTTATGGGATCGATTACTTGTCCGACCACATGCCCTTCCAACCTATGTTGGAATTGCAATTTTAAAACAACTTAGAGGCACTTTACTTGCTTCATCATTTAATGAATGTATTTTATTATTTTCTGATTTACCTGAGATTGATATTGAAGGTTTCTTTGTTATTATTATTTATCTTTCTTTTTTCTTTCTTTATCTTTCTTTTTTTTTTCTTTCTTTTTTTCGAGAACCCTTTTCAATTTTTCTTAACTAGATTGTGTGAATGATGCTATGAGAATGGTACGATTAACTCCACCAAGTGTCTCATTTCGCGAACATGGACCTCAAAACTCTGAATCAAATGAGGTATTCTAGTTTTTTTTTCTTTTTTTTTTTTTTCAAAAAAAAAAGGGAGATAACTTTCAATTATTAATTTAGCCAACACAGCAATCAGAAAACATTGGTTGGTGGCAGTTTCCCCTTCCTCTTAAACAGAAAAAAGCAGAACTTGCACCCAGAATATCTTTTGAAGATTTAGCAAAGATTCGTGACTTCTCTATTGTCATTGATATTCGAAATGAAGAAGAGTTTCTTTCCTTTCCTTTTCTTTTTAAATTATTTATCATCTAATAACAAATAAATAAAATAGTTTCCTCCATGGGCATTTTCCAAAATCTTTGAATGTTCATATCGAAGAATTAAATGATTTTCGTAATTTACTCTTAGAAGATAAAAGAAAATATTTTATTGTATTAGCTCCAAAAGGAAAATCTGGTCCTTCAGTAATTTATTTAATTTATTTGATTCTCCATACTTAATTCATAACAACCAATTTCTTTTTTTATTTATTTACAACTTATTAGTTTGCAAGGAAGTTAGTAAAAATGTTTTTCCCTAGAGTTGCACTATTAAATGGAGGAATTGATGTATTAAGAACTGAAGATGCTGGAAAGATTTGTCCACTTTGCACTTGTAAATGTAATCAAATTGAAGCTGGTCAATCGAAAGTTTTTAATTGTTCTCTTCTTAACAAACATCAAAAAATGAAAAATGAAAGAAAGTTGTCATCACAATAGATTGTATATATAGTATTATTGTTCAAAAATTTAGAAGTAAAAAAAAAATTGTGATGAATTCATTCTTTTATCATTTTTTAGTTTTTTATTTCAGTTTTTTCTATTATTATATATTTCTCTCAGTTTTTTTTTTTTTTAATTTGCTTTTGGTTTCAAAAAGTCTCTAAGATTTGGAGTTGCTGCAAGAGTTTTGATAACAGAAGCGGCAGCATTTGCTGCGTAATCTAAACCTTCACGACTAATATTTTCCAAAGAATCACACATAATATGGTAACATGGATCATATGCTGCGTTAGCAAGACCACCATATTTGGTACGTTCTTCAGCAGATTTAATACTTCCTGCACCAGTTGCAAGTCCACAAGATGGAATTCCTCCTTCAATAAATGGAACAAAATCACTTCCTGCAACCATTGGAGTTAAGTCATAAGGAAGTTCTTCATTTTTGAAATGATCTTCAAAGAGTCCTTGAATAATTCTTGATGAATCTTTAACATCTTCTGGAATTGATGGGTCAACATTATCTGCATCATGAACCTGTGGAGTTGGTTTAATTTAAAAAGGAAAAGAAAAAAAGAAAAAAAAAAGAAAAAGAAAAAGAAAGAAAGAAAGAAAGAGGAAAAGAATTTTGAAAAAATTACATAAAGAATATAGTTGGGACCTCCAAGCATATCAAAGTTAAGATAGAGGGCAATCTTAGAGTATTCTTCTGGGTCATTTTGTTGAAGATCTCTGACATAATGTCTTGCTCCAAGAAGACCAATTTCTTCAGCACCCCACCAAATAAATCTAATGGCATTCTTATGATTAAGTCCGTCACGGAAGAATTGAAGAGCTAAATTAGATGAAGAAAAAAAGTAAGAAAAAAAGTATGAAAAGAAAAAGGATGAAAAGAAAAAAAGAAAAAGAAATGAAACCAATTTCAAGAATTGATGAACTTCCAGATCCCTTAAATTTTAAGAAATTATTAGTACAAAAAAAATTAAAATGGAGAAATAAAGAAATCAAGAAAGAAAACGTTGTCATTAACTCCTGGACCTTCAGGAACAGAATCTACAAATTGATTTTTTTTTTGAGAAATTTAAACAAATTTATAAAATTAATTTTATAAACAAAAAAAAAAAAAAAAAAAAAAAAAAAAAAGTGGTAAGAACCTAAATGAGCTCCAACAACAATAACATCATCCTTTGATCCAGTGTTAGTTTCACAAATGATATTGAAGGTGTGATCCTATGAACAAAATTCATAAATATCATGTTATCAAGATGTAAAAAGAAAGAAAATATATACCACTGTCAATTCCATATTAACAGTGAGTGAAACAACAGGTCCATCAAGTTCTGATAACGTTTTCCCCATAAGGTTACTTTAAGAAAAGTTGAAACAAAAAGTTAAAAATAAATAGCAAATTGAGAAAGAAAGAAAAAAACCTGATAGAAAGAACTGGGATTTGAACAAGTCTATCTCCACCTTTCCAATCTACAATTCGAATACGAGTGTTAAGAAGAGAAGTTCTAGTTTGTTGATTTGAAAAGAAGACAGCAGATGCATTGTGATTTTCAGCAAGGAAAACTCTTTCATATAGTTCACATTGAGAACCTTCTTCAATAAGTGCAATACTTCCTTGTGGAAATTGTTTCCAATCTTGGTCACTGCAACCATCACCAGAAAGAGTAACGACAGGGGCAGTGAAGCTTTTTTGACCATCTCCACCATATCTCATTCCTTGAAAATCAACACCATATTGAAATGCAGTTTGATGAGGAGATTTAAGTGACAAAGTTGGTTTTTCAACTTCAGTATGAACAGGTACAACAAATGGTTGAAGAATTGGTTGACAGTATTGAGAGATTTGACTAATGATATAGGCACCGGAGGCTAATCAATATTGATTTAAAATAATTCAAAAATAAAATAATAATAAAATAAAATAATAAATTTACCATTATAATTATTTTTGACTGAGCGACTATTTAATCCATCGATTCTTGCGATTTCATCAAGTTCTTTCAAATGAACAAGGATGTTATCTACTGAGACAAGTTGTCCAGCACATAAGGCAGCTATTTTTTTAAAAAAAAAATTCATAAGTGAATGTTTCCATTTCAAATATCTTTTGGTCCAATTTTCAACTCAATTTAACAGAATAAGTGAGGAAATAAGAGCATGAAATAAAGCAAAAAAATAAGAAGAAATTGAGAATCAATTAATGAAATTCGGAAATAAGAAATAAGAAATAAGAATTCAGAAAGAAGAAATAAAGTCAAAGAAAGAAGAAATAAGAAGCAAAAATATGAGAAGAAAGAATAAGAATATGAGAATTTAAGAAGAAATAAGAATATAAGAATATAAGAAGCAAGAAATGAGAAAGACATGAATTAGGAATTGGAAATAAGAAATAAGTCAAAAAACAAAAAAGAAGCAAAAATGAGACGAAATCAGAAAGAAGAAAGAAGAAAGAAGAAAGATAAGAAGTTAAGAAATAAGAATATTAATTCATGTGAATATAAGAAAGGATATAAGAGAGGATATATGAGAGAATCGTGCAGGGAAGAAAGAAAGAAAGAACCAAAAAGCAGAAGGAGCAAGGACTTCATGTTTTTTTTTATTTTTATTTTTATTTTTTGACTTTTCCTTTCCCACGCAACTTTTGACAAATTGAATCTTCAATTTATTTCAATTTATTTCAACCTTCTACCTTCTTCTTGAATCTTCTTGTTTTTACAATTTACTTAAAGAAAAAGAAAGACAGTATCAATTGAGGATCTTAATTCTTTCAGTGCACTTGTTAAATATGAATTGAGATTGAAGTAATGTTAAGAAAATTGGACCAAAAATCACACTCTAGAAATAACTAAAACTCCTTTGTAAACATCAAAAAGCTGGAGTTCTTTGACTTTGACTTGGAATTGAAACAACAAACATAAAAAAAAAAAAAAATGTCTAAAACAAAGTTTCTTGTGAGTTTGGTCCTTATGTCCACTTGATGAAAAAACAAAAAAACAAAACAAAAAAGAAAAAGAAAAAAGAATGAAAAACCGAAGCAAAGGAGGCTTGATTAACACTGCTGATGCAGACCTTGAAGTAAAATTTGAAGAGAGACACACATCTCAATTTATATTCAACCCAGGAATGACAAAAACTTTGATTCTCCTTTGTATCTTTCGTTGTTTAAATTCCTTGTTAATTCAAACATTTTTCAGTCCAGATGAGTATTGGCAATCATTGGAACCTGCACATCTTTTAGTTTTTGATTACGGTTACGCTACTTGGGAATGGAAAGAGAAGATTCGAAGTTTTTTACATCCACTTCCTTTTGCTGGAATCTATTATATTCTGAAATTGACAGGACTTGATTCAACATCACTTTTGGTTTTAATTTCTTTTCAAAAAGAATTTTTATTTATTTTTTATTTTTTCATGAATTAATTAATTGTGAAAAAATTTAAAGATTTTAGCTCCTAAAGTGATTTCAGGATTGATTGCAGGATTCTGTGATTACTATACTTATTTACTTGGATGTCGGTTGTTTGGTCCTGGTGCTGGTAGATGGGCAGTCTGATTTTTTTTTTTTCTTTTTTTTTCGAATTTAAATTTTATTTATTAATGAATTTGAATAGTTGTTTTGTTCTTTAATCTCTTGGTTTCATTTCTACTCCTTACCGAGATCTTTCTCTAATTCTCTTGAAACTACACTCACAATTGCTGGTCTTTATTATTGGCCATGGAATCATTTTCTAACCACTTCGTATTTTTTTTTTTTTTTTTTTTAAAAAAATGTTTCAATTGATACCTTACTCAATAACAATAATAAATAATAATGAAGAGAGAAAAAAGAAATGGGAGAGAAGACGAGTATGTTTATTGTTAGTTTAATTATTGGATTTTCGTTTGTTATTCGCCCAACTAGTGTTATCATTTGGATCCCTCTTATGATCATTTATTTATTAAATTCTAGAAGAAATCCATCCATTTTAATCACTCATGTAATAATACCTGGGTATTTTTCAATTCTTTTATTTTTTATTTATTTGTCAAAATCTCAAAAAAAAAAAAAAAAAAAAATTCTAAAATAAATCAATAAAAAAGTGCTTCCCCAGTTGCATTAAGTCTCATCATAGATCGTTTATATTTTGGTAGTTGGACAATTCCTGCTCTTAATTTCCTTAAATTTAATGTACTTCAAAATTTAAGTGTTTTTTATGGAACTCACCCAATTCATTGGTATTTCACTCAAGGACTCCCTGTCGTTGTTTTAACTTTTCTTCCTTTTACTATTCTTGGAATCAAGAACACGAAATATCGTCACTTATATTATTTAATTGTTTGGGATGTATTAGTTTATTCATTCCTTGCTCATAAAGAATTTCGCTTTTTACACCCAATTCTACCCTTGTGTATTATCTACACTGGTAATTATCTGTTTCATCTTGTTCCTGTAATTCCATTTCGTGTTGAAAGATTATTTGGAAGAGGAAATTCAACTCCATATCCAAAATCAGGAAAAAATGGTTGGCTTTCTTCTTTTATTTTATTTTATTTTATTTTATTTTACTTACATATTTATTTAAAATAGCTTTTTTTCAATTGGGAGTCATTTTTTTACTTATTGTAACCAATATTCCTCTTGCTTTCTATTCAACACTTATTCATCAAAGAGGAGTAAATGATGCTGTATTATATTTAAGAGAAATTTCTTCAAATTCTCAAGTGACTTCAATATCATTTTTAATGCCTTGTCATTCAACTCCATTTCAATCCTATTTACACTCAAATATTCCTGTATCATTTATCACATGCAATCCACCTCTCAAGTTATTTTCTTTTCTTTTCTTTTTTTTTTAAAAAAAAGACCAATGAATGACTTGAAACTTTTAATTTTTAATTTTTAGTGACCAATCTATTATCAATTATAAAGATGAATCTGATATTTTTTATGAGAACCCAAAAGATTTCCTTCAAACTTATTTCCCAGTTGATCAACCACTTCCTTCTCATCTTGTTTTCTTCGAAGCCTTATTACCAGATATTCAAGATTTTTTAACCCAAAATCAATATCAAAAAGTAATTTCCTTTTCTTCTCTTCTTCTTTCTTCTTTTTTGATTCCAACTTTAAATTCAAAATTCAATTTTAAAAAAAATTACTAGCTTACCCAATTTTTTAATTCTCATTTTCATGATGATCATAGAAGGAAAGGTGATGTATTGATTTATAATCGTATAGATATCAAATAGAATGATAATACTTTCAAGAAATCAACTTTTTGCAATTATATTTCCATCAAAAAAAGAATATCGTGAAAGTGTTAAATCTTTTGATTGATGCAAAATTGAGAGCTTTTTCTTCTCAAAATTTCGAAAAGAAGAATCATCGATATGATATGATTTCAAATGATTGGAGTTCAATTTTAAATTTTTAAAAACCTTATTGTTCCAAGTCTCAAAAGGTTGTGCAAAAATCAGGTTATTTCATAGGAGATGGGTGTGTGGTCCGGCTGTCACGGGGTGGCTATCAGGAGGTCAGGTCAAAAGGCATTTTGACACTTATAAATTCAACCAAAAAAAAAAAAAATTCAAAAATTCAAGAAAAAATTCAAGAAAAAATTCAAAGATATTCGATAAAATTGAAAGATATTCAAGAAAAAATTCAAATAAATTTTATTAAAATTTGTTAAAATTAAATGAAATTCATAAAAAAATTGAATGGAATTGAAATTGAAAAGAAAAATTCAAAAAATGTTAAAGAAATATCAATTTTTTCAAATTTTTGGTGGAGGATAGTTGAACAATTTTTTTTTTTTTTTTTTTTTTTTTTTTTTTTTTTTTTTTTTTTTTTTTTTTCTAAATATCTTTATAAATTTTCAAAATTATAACTACTTAACTAATTAATTTTCTTTTTTCTTTTGTTCTTTCAAATAGTTTCAATAGATTCATACATTCAAAAAAGATAACCAATAATATAATAAAAATGGAATTTGAGAAAGAGAGAGAAACAGCCATTAAAGCCGTTATTGCAGCCTGTCATGTTGCAAGAGAAGTTAAAGGACAACATGAACAAACAAAGTCTGACCATTCACCTGTTACACTTGCAGATCTCACAGTTCAAGCTGTTATCTCTAGAATGTTAGGAAAGGTTTTCCCTGATGACACTATGGTTGGTGAAGAACAATCTAGTGATGTTGTTTCTGGAGGAGGAGGATTATTAGAGAAGCTCGTTGAGGTTGCAAATAAAGCTATGGGTGCAAATGAAAAGCCTTGGAGTGGACAAGAATGGATGGCTGCTATTGATAGAGGAGGAAAGAATGTTGGAGGAAGTCTCGGAAGACAATGGGTTCTTGATCCAATTGATGGAACAAAAGGTTATTTAAGAGGAGGTCAATATGCCATTTGTTTGGCTTTATTAATTGGAGGAATTGTTAAAGTTGCTGCAATGGGTTGTCCAAATTTCCATAATGGTACTGTTTATGTTGCAGTTGAAGGACAAGGAGCTTATCAAAGATCTATTCTTGACCCAACTGAAGCAAGAATTCATGCTTCTCCAATTAATTCTGCATCTCAAGCTGTTTTTTGTGAATCTGTTGAAGCAGGTTTATTTGATTTTTTTTTTTTTTTTTTTTCAAAAAAATGAATTTTTTTTTTTTTTTTTAACATTTCAATTAACAAATGAATAATAGGACATTCAAATCACGATGATTCCTCAAAAGTTTCAGAATTATTAGGAATTACCAATCCTCCAGTTAGAATGGATAGTCAATGTAAATATGGTTTGTTTTTTTTTTTTCTCTTTTCTCTTTTTCTCTTTTTCTTTTTCTTTCTTCATCTTATTCCTATTCTAATTTTTTTTTTAAAAAAAACAAAACAATAGCTTCAATTGCTCGTGGTGACTCTTCAATCTATTTGAGATTACCAACTATTAAAGGTTATGAGGAAAAAATTTGGGTATTATTTTGATTTCTCATTTTTGATTTACTTGTTATAACAAAACATTTTTTTTTTTAAAAAAAAAGGATCATGCTTCAGGATACCTTTTAGTTCACGAAGCAGGAGGAAAGGTTACAGATATTAAAGGAAACCCACTCAATTTCTCTATTGGAAGAACTTTAAAAGAAAATGTTGGCGTCATTGCAACAAATGGAAAAATTCATGATGATGTTGTAAAAGCAGTTAACAAAGTTCTTTATCCTCAAGAACAATAAGTTACCAAAAAGAAAAAGAGTAGAAAAAATTTTTGATTGAATGAAAAATAGATGAACAAAACAAAATTGGAAAAAATCATTTTATTTTTATTTTATTTATATTTATATTATTTAACAATCAAAATTAAGAGTACAATTAATAAATTCAAAATTGAAAGGAGTAAAAAGAGTGAACAAGAAAAAAAAAAAAAAAAAGAAATTATGATAAAGAGATCCTTTGAAATGTTTCAACTGTTTTTAGGGCTTCGCAACTTTCTTGATAATCAGTCTTTTTTAATGATTGTTCACGGGCTAGGTCAAATAAACTTGGATGATAAAATTGGGAGTAAGCTTTGATAACAAATCTAGGTAATAAGCCAAGAGGAATAACAAGTAGACAAGTGAAATAGTAGATTGGGTTTTGAAGCTCATTAATAAGTGAGAGGTAACTCATACTATCAGGTCCAATTCCAAATAATATACAAAGTAAAAAGAATAATCCGATTGTTCCCCAATAAGCTACGTGATGAATCCAAGTCCAATAATTTGTTTCTAAACTAAGCTCAAGAGTAATGACGAATACAACTGAAGTTAGAATAGGAATTCCAAGACTATATAATGGAGGACTAAATGCCCAATAAATACCAACAGGTAAATATACAATCACAATACTTTGCCAAAACATTTCCAAGACAATATGAAAAAAGAGTTTCTTTGTGAAAAGCTGATTTGTTTGTCCAATCTTGTAAACAATTGGGTTAGAAATTAAAAATTGTCTCTTCAAATCTTGATCATATATAGCAAAAATAATCCCAGGAGTGAGAGTATACATAAAACAATAAAATATTAAATCAAGATCCGAGATTGGAGTTTGAGAAGAGAAGCCACAAACAAACTGGAACATGAACAAAAGAGTCACAAAGATGGCATTTTTATAGAGCGTATAAATAATAAAATAAGATAAGCGGTAGTAAGACCAATGACCATGAACGAGAAGTAAATCTTTCAAATAACTAAATTGAGCAATTGCAAAATCACTTGACATAACAGCTTGTCTTCCTTCTTGTCCAGTAATTCCAACACCAATATGAGCTCTTTGAATCATTTCAACATCATTTGCTCCATCTCCAATTGCTAAAGTGATTTGATTTGTAAACTTTTGAACTAAATGAACAACTTGAGCCTTTTGTAAAGGAGAAACTCTAAAACAAAGGACGAATTGAGATTTTGCTGTAAAATAAAAAAATTTCTTTTGATGTTCTTCAGTATTTAAAAGATGATAAATTGATTTTCCATGAATAATTAAGGCAAATTTTTGATTGATATTTACAGATGCCTCTTCAATAAATGATTCAAAAGTAGCTAAGCATTCATCTTCCTTCTCTGAATTTAAAATATATTGATGTAATGAGTCAGATAATAAATTACAAGCGTAGGCAATGTTAATTGCTGTATTTTGCATATCTCCAGTTAGAACCCAAATTTTGATATCTGCTCCTAATAATACTGAGATTGTTTCTGGTACAAAATCTTGAAGTTTGTCTTCAATTCCAGTTATTCCCAATAGATGAAAGCCTTGCTCAAATTGTTCATAAAATTCGTTCATCTAAAGGATTAATTTTTTTTTAAAGTTTAGGTAATTTGGTTTTTTTTTTTTTTTTTTTTTTTT
>Ga0209960_1001831_pt1 | contig 24661 bp, 23 predicted proteins | sample ThiBiot_500_plan_2_FD_183947 | JGI IMG/M metagenome (GOLD analysis project Ga0209960, IMG submission 183947) | Wastewater bioreactor microbial communities from Cape Town, South Africa - Thiocy_expt_500_plan (SPAdes) | ecosystem: Engineered > Bioreactor > Thiocyanate-remediating >...
GTTTGCTCTTCTTGTATTTCTTCCTTGCTTAAACGTAGTGTTTGAGGTAAGTCTGTATCGGTTATATCATAAATAGTAATACTACAAGATCGATCCCAAAGATCATGTTTTTCTACTTTTTGAATTAGATTAATATTTCCATAACATAATTTTGTAGCATCCAATGTGCCATGTGGCACATCCTCTACTTGTAAAACAGTGCTATCAGTCTCTATTTCGATACCAGACTCTTGCTTTTCCAGATTTTCCTGGGGGAACCCAAGTTTTAAAAGATGCTGAATAAAATTATAAATTTGCTCTTTTTTATTAGTCTTTTGACCTCTGCACAGCTCCCAATAAGGAATGAAAAATTTCATAATATATCGTAACCCAAGTTTATTTGGTTATATTTTAAACAAATATGGATATAAATAAAACACTTAAACTTATTTAAAATACCAAGTACTGGCATTATTTTTATTCGGCATGTTTATTTTGATCTCTGGAAGTTTGAATTAAAAAGACTGTTGCCAACTAAGGGTGGGGTTTTGTTTTGAGAAAACTCTGCAGAGTTAATCATTTTATCCAAATATACCGCAAGAAGACAATATAATTCCTGTTTGATAGGGCGTTTTAAAATTTCGTTAGCCGCAGCATTAAAAAGATAACCCGTACACTTAATAATATTTATTCATTCAGAGTAGTCTAGAAGTATTCCTTGTTTTTCGGCCTCTTCATTAAAAAATTTTACAAAAAACGTTTTGCTTAACTTGGGATTATTTTTATTTATTCGCGTAAACTCTTCCTGAAAACCACATTTTTTGTAAAACTCTGGAGCTTGAAAAGCACTAGTTACTAAATTGATATTATTAAAGCCTTGTCCTTTGAAGCCCTGTTCCAGTGCATGCAACAACTGCCTGCCATATCCTTTACCACGATGCGCACTGTCAACCCAAATATCATCCACGTAAATTTCTGAAAATGCCGTATAAGCATTAATTGCACCTAAAATTTTCCCTTGTTTGGCGGAGAGGATTACTGAGAAACGTCGATAATTTATAGCAATACCATGCTGAGCTTCGTAAGCAATAAATTCATTATTCATATGCTGTTCGGTAATGCTATCTAATTCATCAACCCATTGGATTTGATACTCAGTGGGATTTTCTAAAAGTACTTCTGGATGCTGTACGGAAGAACTATTAAAACAAAAAATTACTCGTAGTGGCTGGTGAGAGTCATAATCGATCGTTTTGATTTCTTCTTGATAAAGACCCTGGGTAAATTGTGCAATTGTTTTGCGCCAAAAGCTGAGCCCTCCCTGGTTTTGCGGTATTACAGAAACTTCCCAAGATCCCAGATGCATGCTCAATAGTTTAGAGGCAACAATCCTCCCCAAACCTTTGCCTTGAAATTTAGCGGTAATGAAAAATTCGCCCATATTCCATACTGTATCTCTGTACACTCCATCCTGATTCAATAAAGCAAAACCAGCTAACTCATGATCTACTTTAATCAGAAAAGCCTTTCGTGTCGTTTCTTCAAAGTAATTTTTAAAATCATAACTTTCATACAAACCACTAGAAGGTAAAGCCCAGTCATCTGAAATAAAGCCACAGTCACGAGAGAGTTCGTATACATAAAATCGTGCCATATTCTGGATGGTAGGATAATCATTGAAAGTTGCTGTCTCAACGGTTAAACCCGCTTGTATTTTTTCGATGTTCACAGTACTTTCCTTTTAATGACTTCGCGATAAAATTTAATTATGTCACTTTTATTTGTAAATATCATGGGTACTCCTTTTAATTCACCCTAGATCTCGAGATTTAATCAATCGCACAAGCACCAAATTGCCGCAAACCCCTCAACACTTTTGATAAAGTCTTTAAGCTCTATGATGCCGAATAAGAAATGATAATAAAGAATAATAATTTGTTCCTAAAAACTTACTCATAGTTCGGATATCTTTATCATCGTCCTCTCCCGAGCTTTGAGTAGGTTTACTGCACGGTCTATTAAATCTCTTTTCATATGATTAGTAGACATTCGTTCTATTAATCGATTTAGGAGACATTTTGCGTCATGCGACTCTTTGGGTATGCTCGCGTTTCAACCAGTCAGCAATCTTTAGATATTCAAATTAATGCATTGAAAGAGGCTCGCGTCAAAACCCATCGAATCTTTACGGATAAAGCAACGGGTAGCCATTGTGAACGTGAAGGCTTAAAGACTCTTCTCCTCAAAGTGGAGGATAGTGATCTTATCTTGGTAAAAAAATTAGATCGCTTAGGACGTAATACTGCCGATATGATTCAATTGATTAAGGAATTTGATGCGATGGGCGTCTCTATTCGGTTCCTTGATGATGGAATCAGTACAGAAAGTGCTATGGGGAAAATGGTCGTTACAATTTTAGCGCCTGTGGCACAAGCAGAGAGACACCGTATTCTTGAACGGACCAATGAGGGTCGAATTGAGGCAAAACTCAAAGGAATTAATTTTGGACGAAAGCGCACAATTGATAGAGATAAGATTATATCCCTTTATCAATCGGGAGAAGGCGCAACGGAAATCGCACGAAAAACAGGGATTAGACGTTCAACCGTTTATAAGTTGCTGCAAGAGGCAGCAAAGTCATGACGAATCACTTGGATACATCCATATACTCATGTTTTTTTTGAACATAGGCATGATTTCAATTCTCAAGTATCTTACAAATCTTATAAACTGAAAGCTCATGAAGTGCAGTACATTAATTTATGTTTAAGAAGCCTGAGCAAAGCGTGTTTATCTTACTCAGGCAAATCGAGTCAATTATTGTGGAGCCAGATTGGATAAAGCTGCATTGCGACGATTCAATTCTTCCATCGCTAAATCCCAAACAGTCTGTACAGAGTTATGGGATTCTATAATGTACTCACGGGTGGTCATGTTCATTATAAACTCCTCTTTTTAAATTCCTCAACAAGGCATTAGTATTGTCTCAATTAGGAAAGGAGTCCATTTGTTTACACTAGGCCCACTGACTTGATTTAGGTAGCGGATTATTTTGATGGATGGATGGGTGGCTGATTGCCCGCCTGCGCAGGCAGGATCGATTTTGTCACGTACAAATAAAATATATAAAAGATATACAAATGAACTTTCTTTTTTGATTATGTAAATAAAAAAAGGAGCGAAGCTCCTTTTCTTTTTTAATCTGCGAGTTAATTAATCTCGTGTTCCCACATACTTATCATCAAAATAACGGCGTAACTTAGTTCTTAATGTTCCACGACTAATTCCCAGCATGATTGCGGCACGTGACTGATTATATTTGCAGTGTTCCATTACTGCGCGAAATAGAGGTGTCTCTACTTCTTCTAGCACGAACTGGTATAAGTCAACAGGATCAGTTCCCTTAAGCTCTGAAAAGTATTTTTGCACTGAATGAGTTACGCTCTCGGCTAGTGAAGTAGTGGTATCCACAGCTTCATTACTGATTGTTGTCATTATTATTAGCTCCTCCTTTTAAAAACAGTATATTACCGAATGACGCATTGTCAGACAAGGGTCGAATTAGAAAAACCCTATAAAAATTAAACAAATTTCTTGGAATTGATTATGGATGTTCTGAAAATAATTCTTCCAGAACATCCTATTGAAGATTAGAACTTTAGCATTGATGCATCAAAAGGTTTACCATTCACCATTAATTTGCCTTGCTCCAGCGTCATATCCAGCACAAAGTCAGAGCCCTGCGCAACAACTAAACCATTTTGTTGCAGTAAATTTAATTGTTTATCTGCCTGCATCGCTGCCAGTTGTTCCGCGCCCGGTGCAGGAGTAGCTCCAGGAGGAGTCAGTTCTTGTGTCAAAGCTTGTTGGTATTCTGGTTGCTTTGCCATTTGTTGCATTACCGATTTCTGGAATACTTCGCGTACCGCTGCAGCAGGAACCTTTAAGTGACCTTTACCGTGAATTTTCTGCATCATCATGAGCGGATTCGCTGAATCTTCAACCGGTAATTGTATGAATAAATTTCCTTCCATAACACCTTGAGGAAGTTTGAGGTCGAATTTGGAGATCTCTAATTCAGCCCCTTTAGCAAAGACTTTAGGAATTTCTGGAAGTACTGCAATTAATGCTTGTTGACGTTGTAAATCCGTCGCATTTTGCATTCCTGCTGTTTGCTTATTGATGCGAGCAAGTATGTCTGCATCAAGATTGCGAATCGCTAATTTTAACTCTCCAGGACCATAGCTTCTATCCTGTGCAAATAAACTTTGCAGCGTTAAATCAAGATGAGTATTCAATAAATTGTCATGGATATCACTTCCTGACTTGAAATCAAGATTACTTAACTCGATTAATTTTTTACCTTGGGCTTCGACTTTGAGTGCTGGAAGAAGAAAATCACCCCGGCCAATGTATAATCCTGATGGTAACAACTTCAGATCGTAATCTACAGTAAGTTTATCCAAATCAGCATTCATGTCTTGCTTTGATACCTGCACACCTTTGAGGTACATGCCCCCATTAAGTTTATCCATCTCAGGAGTCATGGTATTTTTAACATCAAGGCCTAACCAATTGATACGTAAATTGTCTGCTTTACCAAATAAATTAAACGCAGGTACCTCGGCATTAAAAGTACTCTGATTTAAAAAGTTAACAAATAAACTTAAATCAAGCTGAGGTTTTTGAGATTGCTCAGTAAATACTGTATTGAAATCAGCATCATACTGTTTTGGAAAGGGAATCACTGACTCGGCATAGCCCAAACCAAAATGTACCTTACCATGGCTTAAAATTACTGGACCATGATAAATACGGATAGGTAATTCAAGATTATAATCTTGCGCAGGAATTTTCTTAACTTGGCCATCAGCACTCGAAATGGTTTGCTCAGGGAAATGCATTTGCGTGTCAAAGACTGCGTCTGAAGTAAACCATCCTCTTTTATATTCTTTTATTGCTACTTTTGAAGCATTCGTTTTATCAATCGCTTCTACGTTCTTTCTGATATTTTTTTCCGTAAGGTATCCGGTTACATAGTATCCGCCCAGAACTAAAGCAGCAAGGATAATAATTAATCCTGCCAATTTTTTCATTATGTTCTCCAATAGTCATTAAAAAATTGCCCAATAGAGTATAACAGCAAACAAAACAGGAAGGGATAAGGTTATGGAAAAGAAAAGGTGATAGTGCATACCAATTCTGCCTGCACTATCAAGAAGTTATATATACTGCACTTATGGCACCGTACTTACTTGAGATACTACTCTGGCTGCACTGGCTTACAATAAGTTTCTTTTACTAAAAATGCTAAAACCAAGGCGATTAACGAGCAAAAAGGAAGTAACTTTAGACCGGCTTGAAAATCAGAAAGTAATAAAGTTTCGACATTAAAGCCTCGATTGCCCGATACCATATCCACTAAACGCCCAACCAAAGGCTGTAATGACGCACCAACAAAAATTGAAATCATATTAGTAAATGCAATCGAGGTACCAACAACATTACGCTTGTGCAGTTCGGTTGAGACAGCATAAGAGATAGCTACACCGGTATTGGTTAATCCAAAAACAAAAAAGATAAAGTAGGCCCAATTGGTGGTAATGTTCGGGCTGTAGACAAAAATTGTAGTTAAAATAACTCCACAAAATGCTGAGATGATCATCAAGGGTTTGCGACGCCCTAAACGATCGGAAAGCCAACCAGATAGGGGGCCACTTATTCCCCACCCAATGAAAATTAATCCCGTTGCAAATGCTGCGGCATGGGCCCCAAGTCCACGACCAAATTGTAAATAAGCCGGTCCAATTGCTTCGCCAATGACCGCAGTAGGGCCAAATAAAAAACCTGCATAAAATGCATTAATCCAGGTTTGCGGACAAGAAAGAATGATTTTTAAGCTCAGGAGAATACTCATATTCTGAGCGCGATTGCGCGCTTGATGTTGCCCTTTAGGTGTATCCTGAATGAAATTGTATAACAATCCCGCCAGAGCAATGAATAAAAAAGCGATGATCAGCATGCTATGACGCCAACCGGCATTACTTACCAAAAAGGATACGGGTGCTTCACCTGCAGCAGCGCCAAGCATCCCTAGAGATTGTGTTAATCCGGCCAAAAGTCCCAACATTGTCGGCGGGAACCAGGAGGTTGCCAATCTTAATGAACAAACAAAGGCAAAAGCAGCACTAAATCCAATCAACATGCGTCCAATAGACGCCATGAATAAACCACCTGCCAAACCAAATACGCAACAACCAAATGCTGTTACCAGAGACATAACGGTCAGCAGACCGCGAATACTCATCCGATCAACTGTCAAACCGACAGGAATTTGCATCAGGATGTAGGGGATATAAAAGGAAGCAGTCAAGATACCAAATCCAGCTTCATTGATACCAAAATCAATTTGTAGGTAACGATGCATTACCCCTGGGGCTACGCGCGCCATATAGTCCGAGAAATAAAAAGCCGCGGCCAAACCCCATACTAACCAGGCAAAACTTAAATTATTCTTCATGGGATAGGATTCGTTTAATTTATTCATATGTTCTCTATTTGCTCGTTCCAAGTTTGTTTTGCGAGTAGATTTAAATCAAAAGCGCTACCAACAAAACTCCATTTGCTGTATTTATTAAATAAGTGAATAATTATTCTACAGATGCAAACTAATCATTATACTGCTGTTGTCATTTATTTCAACACATAGTTTGATTTGATTTAAATTGGTTTCTAGCTAGGCTATAATGTTGGTTTATTTCCGGTGATGATCCAATGAATGCATTAGAACAAGCTGTCCAGGCAGCATTAGAAGCCTCGGGTTCTAGCCAAACTGCCAATAAAGCTTATCTAGAATTTATCAAGGCAAATTTCATTATCCCTATTGAACGTGCCCCAACCGATGACGAACCTCAGGTTCTTTTCCTGACAGAAAATAACCAGGTATTTCTACCTGTATTTACCGAATCTACCTATCTGGATGTATGGGCTCAAGATATTGCTGAAAAAATAAATATCTTAAAACTATCGGGTGTTGATTTATTAAAAGGCATAGGCGATGGAATTACCGTCTGTTTAAATCCTGGGAGTACGGTTTATAAAGAATTTAACCCTGCTGAGATTGCGCGGATGCGCTCCATGATTTTAAAATTTTTCAAAGACTAAGCGAAGTAGACTGCAATTATTGCAGTCTCTTCCCATGAACACCAAGAAACAACTTTTTAAGCAACGAGCTCGAATAGTTGATATCCCACCAGAGCAGAAGCAGCGATTGCGCCACTAATTTCAATTACGAGCGATAAAAAACCGTGTTTTTTAAAAAACTGTTGATCGTTAGCTGCCATCTCTTCAATTAGTTCGACTTCATGAGTTTCTTGTTGAAGTTTTAAGTCAAATAAAGGTTCATCTCCGGATAATGCGTCCCACCACCCCTCTAACCACTGCTCTGCTTCTGGAGTCCCAAAAGCGAAGGGGTTATCTTCTTCAGCGGCTTGTGCCAACGCACTTTCATAACCCATGGTATAACTTTCTTCGTAGCTTGGATGTTCTATATTAAAGCGAAGTCTAATATCTGGTAGAATGGCGTTTATGTCGTTCATGGTTTTAACCCTCATTATGTATCTAAAATATATTTATAAAATGTCAACTTACAACTCCAAAGCTGTGAAATCATAAATCTGTTCTTTAAATGAGTTTTCTGTTTAATTTCACACTTAAAGAAATTGTACGCCTTTAAAATCTTAACTAGAGCTACCGCTAAAACCTTTACTTATTCTTGACAATTTTTTTTGGTGCTTAATTTTTACTATCCATAAGATATAAAGCAAATTGCATGCCAATTTTAAGGAAAGAAATATAATTTGTTGTTTCTTTTGAAAAATTAATTTTTTTGTGGGCTACAGCTCATTTTTTTTAAGATGAAAAAAGAGAATTTATTTTTGTACGCCTCGTATAGCCTCATAGACTTGTGCGAGTATCAAGGAGCTGCCGCTAAACCAATGCGTAATTATTGCCTTTAAGACAATAATTGCCGAGCCTCTAGGGCGCTAAACGGCAAAATTCCCATTGCTGTTGATTGTTGAATTGATATTGAATTCGATCATGGAGTCGATTATCACGCCCCTGCCAAAATTCAATTTCCACAGGACAGACTTTAAATCCACCCCAAAAATCAGGGCGCATAATCTCTTGTTCTTGATGCTCCTGCAAGATACGTTGCGTTGCTGCCTCTAAAAAGTCACGGTTGGGTATGGTTTTGCTTTGGGGTGATGCAATCGCGCTTATTTGACTAAGACGAGGACGCGATGCGAAATAAGCATCGGCTATTTTTGCCTCGACCTGCTCCACGCGCCCACGTATTCGTACCTGGCGTGCCATATCGGGCCAATAAAAGTTCAGCGCAGCATAGGGTTTATTGTGTAGTTGTTGTGCTTTTTTACTCTGATAATTAGTATAGAAAATAAAATTACCTTCATTGATGCCTTTAAGAAGCACTACTCGTGAGTCGGGAAAACCATTTTCATCAACGGTAGACAAAACAACCGCAGTGGGGTCAGAATGTTCGTTTTTTAAAACCTCCTCCAACCATTGATTAAAAAGCTGCAAGGGCTCTGCTGGAATGGTGGCATCATCAAGCGCTAATTCACCATATTCACGTCTAATGTCTGCAATACTTCGAAAATGAGCCATCATAAACCCCTATAATGAAGCAACACCAACAATAAATTATTATCGTAGGAAGAAGCCGTACACAATGGAACCTGGCGAAAAAGGAACTCTAAGGAAGTTTCACCCTCGAGATATAAATTCAAGGGGCTTAGCATTAGCTGTCACTATTTCGGCAAACTGTCTACTTTACTCATAAAGTTTATGACCTGCAAGATGGTTATAGAGTGGCGAGCAGAATATTTCGAGGAATTGAGCTTAGGGGGAATCCTTTTTCTGAGTTTCAGAAAAAGGATTTCATAATTACCAGCCAGTTACTTCAGCTATTGCATCGCCTAGATCAGCAGGTGACCGTACCGTTCTTACACCTGCAGCTTCTAAAGCCGCATACTTTTCTGCTGCTGTGCCTTTACCACCAGAAATGATTGCTCCAGCATGCCCCATTCTCTTGCCCGCAGGGGCCGTGACGCCCGCAATGTAGGAAACGACAGGTTTAGATACATGGGATTGAATGTATTCTGCAGCTTCTTCTTCAGCTGAACCACCAATTTCCCCAACCATAATGATGGCTTCAGTTTGTGGATCTTGTTCAAAAAGTGCTAAGGCATCGATAAAACTGGTGCCTGGGATCGGATCACCACCAATTCCGATACAAGTACTTTGCCCAAAACCTTTATCTGTGGTTTGCTTTACCGCCTCATAGGTTAATGTCCCTGAACGAGAAACAATTCCAACTTTACCGGGTAAATGAATTGAGCCTGGCATAATACCAATTTTACATTGGCCAGGAGTAATAATACCTGGACAGTTGGGTCCAATTAATCGAGCTTGAGTATTTTTTTCCAGATAAACTTTGACATCAAGCATATCCAACACAGGAACACCTTCAGTAATACATACGATGAGCTTAATCCCTGCATCAGCAGCTTCAACGATCGAATCTTTACAAAATGGTGCAGGGACATAAATGACACTTGCATCGGCTTGGGTTTCTGCGACCGCTTCCCGCATCGTGTTAAAAACAGGCAGTCCCAGGTGTTTCTGTCCACCTTTACCCGGTGTAACACCCCCTACCATACGTGTTCCGTATTCAATAGCCTGCTCTGAATGATAAGTACCTTGCTTTCCAGTGAAGCCCTGACACAATACTTTCGTTTCTTTATTAACTAATACACTCATTCTCAACCTCAAATTTAGTTAGTGCCCAGGTTTAGTTCCTAGGTTGGTCGTTATTGATTGCTTACGGCTGCAACGATTTTTTTCGCGGCATCAGTCAAGCTGGTCGCGGCAATAACGTTCAAACCACTTTTATTCAGTAGCTCTGCGCCAAGCTGTGCATTGTTTCCTTCGAGTCGAACCACCACCGGCACTTTCACATCAACCTCTTTTACAGCAGCCAGAATACCATCAGCGATTAAATCACAGCGAACAATACCACCAAAAATATTGACCAAAATTCCTTTTACTTTCTCATCGGATAAAATAATTTTTAATGCTTCACTCACTCGCTCTTTGGTTGCGCCACCCCCTACATCGAGGAAATTCGCTGGCTCACCACCATGTAATTTAATTACATCCATGGTAGCCATTGCTAAACCTGCACCATTAACCATACAACCGATGGAGCCATCAAGAGGAATGTAGTTTAACTCCCAATCACTGGCACGATTTTCACGCTCATCTTCTTGAGAAGTATCACGCATACTTTTTAATTTAGGTTGACGATATAAGGCATTACCATCAACATTTACTTTACCATCCAGACATAACAATTGTCCGGATTTTGTAACCACCAAAGGATTGATTTCAAGTAGACTTAGGTCACATTCGACAAACATTTTGCCTAAGGCCACCATTAGCTGACTAAATTGTTTGATTTGATGTTCGTCCAAACCTAATTTAAACCCTGTTTCACGCGCCTGAAAAGGCATCACACCAAGCAGAGGGTCAACGATTACTTTAAAAATTTTTTCTGGGGTTTCTTCGGCAACCTTCTCAATTTCAACGCCACCTTCTGTAGAGGCCATGACCACCACCCGACGCGTGGCACGATCGACGACAGCACCGAGATATAATTCACGGCCAATATCACATGTCTCTTCGACTAAAACTGCATGCACCGGTTGTCCATGCGCATCAGTTTGATAAGTTACCAAACGCGTACCTAATAATGCTTTAACCGCCGCAACTAATTCATCTTTGGTTCCTACCAGCTTTACGCCACCGGCTTTACCACGCCCACCAGCATGAACTTGCGCTTTAACAACCCAGCGCGATGTAGATAACTGGGAAGCCACTTGGAGGGCATCCTCTACATTGTAAGCAACTTCTCCTTTGGGGACGGGCAAGTTATAGCTGGCAAATAACTGTTTCGCTTGGTATTCATGTAAATTCATTGCAATTACCTTTTAAAAAAGCAAAACCCGTGTTTACGGGCTATGCGGTTATTTTCATTGTTATACATTAAGGATTAAACGGGCTGGGTCTTCAAGAAGCTCTTTGACGCTTACTAAAAATTGCACCGAATCTTTACCATCAATTAAGCGATGATCATAGGAAAGGGCTACATACATCATGGGTCTAATCACGATTTCCCCTTTTTCAACGATGGGTCTATCTTCGATTTTATGCATGCCCAAAATCCCCGTTTGTGGTGGATTGATAATAGGCGTTGCCAGTAACGAACCAAAAACACCACCATTGGTTATGGTAAAGGTGCCGCCCTGCATTTCTTCCATTGATAATTTACCCTGACGAGCACGTGCTGCAGCATCATTAATTGCCAGCTCTATCTCAGCCATACTTAACTTATCAGCATCGCGAATTACCGGAACCACGAGACCACGCTCCGTAGATACCGCAATACCGATATCGTAATAACCATGATATACAATATCCTGGCCGTCAATTGATGCATTGACTGCAGGAAAACGCTTAAGTGACTCAACGACCGCTTTGGTGAAGAAGGACATGAAACCGAGCTTGACTCCGTGCTTTTTCTCAAAGCTATCTTTATACTGCGCACGCATATCCATAACCGCCTTCAGGTTCACTTCATTAAAGGTGGTGAGCATGGCTGCATTATGCTGCGCTTGTAACAGACGCTCCGCAATCTTTGCCCGCAACCGTGTCATGGGTACACGACGCTCTTCGCGTGCACCAGCGGCAACAACAGGATTTGACTGACTTTCAGCTCTTTCATTCTTACCCGTCTTTTGCCTGCTGGTTTCAATGAAAGAAAGAACGTCTTCTTTAGTGATTCTGCCTTCTTTACCCGTGCCTTGAATTTGCTCGGGTTGTAGATCATGCTCAGCCATAATCCGTCGTACGACAGGACTGGTAGATTTATCCTCTTTAGCAATATTTTGCTGAGGAGATGAGGTTTGTACCTCTTCCTTTTTGACCTCAGGCTGTTTTTCATTGCCAGGGGCACTTGATGCATCCTGCGTATTGATTTTGGCTAATAATTGTCCAGAAGTTACTGTATCACCGGTTTGAAACAAAATTTCACCGAGCACACCGTCAGCAGGAGCAGGAACTTCCAAGACAACCTTGTCTGTTTCCAGATCCAATAGATTTTCATCACGGGTTACTTTATCACCCACTTTTTTATGCCAGGCAGCAATTGTAGCATCAGCCACCGATTCAGGTAGAACAGGTACTTTGACTTCTATCGACATGGTGAGACCTTCTTATTTTAATGACAAAATTATGCCCTAAACCTTAGGGCACTGGATTATTTATCGAGCAAAGCTTGCTCTACGAGTGCCAATTGTTGCTGTGCATGTAAAGCAGGGCTTCCTACAGCAGGGGCAGCAGCAAACTCACGACCGGCATAACGCAATGTTTGCCCCTCTCGTAAGCAATCCCGCATATTGTGCTGAGAGGAGAACCAAACCCCCTGATTTTGTGGTTCTTCCTGGCACCAAACAACATCCTGCGCATTTGGATATTTATTAATTTCTGCAACTAACGCCTTCTTAGGGAATGGATATAATTGCTCAATGCGGATAATCGCAACATGATTGAGTTTTTGATCACGTCGCATTTGCAATAGATCATAATAAACTTTTCCACCACATAAAACTATTTTCGTTACTGCTTGTGCATTAAGCGTATCAATTTCGGGTATTATCGTATGAAATTTACCTTCAAAGAGATCCTCTAACGGAGAAACAGCAAGCTTATGACGCAATAAACTTTTAGGCGTCATGACAATTAAGGGCTTACGGAATTTACGTATAACCTGACGACGTAGTAAGTGGAAAATTTGTGCCGGTGTTGTCGGGGTGCATACTTGAATGTTATGTTGCGCACATAATTGCATAAAGCGTTCTAATCGTGCTGAAGAGTGTTCAGGACCTTGCCCTTCGTAACCATGAGGGAGCAGCATAACCAAACCACACAAACGACCCCATTTTTGTTCGCCTGAACTGATAAATTGATCAATTACAACCTGAGCTCCGTTAGCAAAATCACCAAATTGTGCTTCCCATAGGACTAGAAAATTCGGTTCGGAAGAGGCATAACCATATTCAAAAGCTAAAACAGCTTCCTCTGAGAGGACCGAATCAATGACTGTGAATGAACGGTTCTGCTCATTTTGGATATGCTCTAGCGGAATGAAAACATTGCCATTTTCGATATCATGCAAAACTGCGTGTCGATGAGCAAAAGTCCCGCGACCAGAATCCTGTCCCGATAGACGCACTCCATAGCCTTCCTGAATTAGACTTGCATATGCAATCGTTTCGGCATATCCCCAGTTCATAGGCATTTCTCCTGCGGTCATCTTATCGCGTTCACTTAATAGGCGTTGGACCACGGGGTGGAGATGAAACCCGTCAGGAAGATTACTCAGTTGCTTAGTCAGGTTATTCAACATCTCACGAGTTATTGTCGTATCTGCTTTATCTGTCCATTTAGCATTAATATAAGGACTCCAATCCATAGCGAATTTACCTTCATAATCGCCATGAACCAAATCAACAATTCCTTTACCTTGATCCAGGGCATCGCGATATCCCTCGATTAATCCCTCGACTTCTTCTTTGTTAATCAACCCTTGGTTCACCAACTGATCAGCATATAGCTCACGTAATGGACGCATACTTTTAATTTTGCGATACATATCGGGTTGTGTCACCGCAGGTTCATCTGCCTCGTTGTGTCCATGACGACGATAACAAACTAAATCAATCACTACGTCGCGGTTAAATTTCATTCGGAAATCAACGGCAATTTGCGTTGCAAACACGACAGCCTCAGGGTCATCCCCATTCACATGCAATACGGGCGCCTGGACCATTTTAGCAACATCAGTACAATACATAGTCGAGCGTGCATCGAGAGGATTACTCGTAGTAAACCCGATTTGGTTATTAATGACGATATGAACCGTGCCGCCAGTAGCATATCCACGTGCTTGAGAGAAATTAAATGTTTCCATCACCACGCCCTGTCCAGCAAATGCTGCATCCCCATGAATAACTACAGGTATCACAGAGGCTTTTTTTACTAAATCATTCCGACGACGTAAACGCGAGCGCACAGAGCCCTCTACTACAGGGCCAATGATTTCTAAATGCGACGGATTGAATGCCAGCGCCAGATGTAATATTTCTCCCGATTCAATTTTAATATCAGATGAATAGCCTAGATGATATTTTACATCCCCGGTGCGCTCTAGTTTTACTTTGCCTTCAAACTCTTGAAATAATTCATTCGGCTCTTTACCTAATACATTCACCAGTACATTTAAGCGACCACGGTGGGCCATACCGATAATTAATTCTTTAACTTTATTCTGGCCAGCTCGATTAATAATCTTTTTCATCATCGGGATTAACGCATCACCTCCTTCTAATGAAAATCTTTTCTGACCCACATAGCGTGTACCTAAATATCGCTCTAACCCATCTGCGGCAATCAAGTCTTTTAAAATGTCAATTTTCTGTTCTTTTGTGAACGTCGCTTTTCCTCGAACTTCTTCCATTCGCGTTTGTAGCCAATTTATCTCATTTACATCAGATAAATGCATATATTCAATACCGATACTACCGCAGTACGTCTCCCTTAGCGCATTGTATATGTCACCGAGAGCCATTTCTGGCCCATTGAAGGATGTACCTGCAAAAAATTTCCGGTTTTTATCCACTTTATCCAAATCATGATATGCGAGATCCAGATTGGGTACGTCAGGACGCTCTGTCATTTCAAGCGGATCAAGTCGGGCCGCCAGATGACCTAAAGAACGAAAATCATTAATTAAACTGGCTACTTGATATTGATGGCTATCACCACCTTGTATAACCGATGTAAACGGCTTATTCGCTTGTTCTAAAAAGTAATTACGTACATCGCGATGGGACAGTTCCTGGGTGGTTCCATTTACCTGAGGTAACGCACTGAATACCTCCCGCCAATCAGCAGGCACCGAATCAGGATCTTCCAGATAATCTTCGTATAGGCTATCTACATATGCCATGCTTCCGCCAGACAGATAGGAAGAAGCCCACTCTTTTTGCAGATCGGAACTGCTCATTTTTTTCTCCAAGGATGTAGCTAGATAAGTCAGAATGTGGCATTAGTACTGAGTACTAATGCGTTAAATCAGGTTTCTTGTTTTAGCATCTGTGTACGAATTTCTGATATCGCTTTTGTCGGATTAAGACCTTTAGGGCAAACATTAGTACAATTCATAATGGAGCGGCAACGAAACACACTAAATGGATCTTGTAGTTTATTTAAACGGTGATCGGTTGCAGTATCACGACTATCGGCTAAAAATCGTCGTGCTTGCAATAAGCCTGCGGGGCCAACAAATTTTTCAGGGTTCCACCAGAAAGAAGGGCAAGAGCTGGTACAGCATGCACAAAGTATGCATTCATACAAACCATCGAGCTGTGCACGCTCTTCTGGGGATTGTAAGCGTTCTTTCGCTGGTGCAAGCTCATCTGTTTGCAAGTAAGGTTCAATTCGCTCATATTGTTGATAAAATTGACTCATATCAACTGCTAGATCGCGGATTACCGGAAATCCTGGCAATGGTCGAATAACGATCTTGTCACCTTTTAAGTCCGATATATGAGTGATACAGGCTAGGCCATTGGTACCATTTATATTCATGCCGTCTGATCCACAAACCCCTTCTCGGCAAGAACGGCGATAAGTGATTGAGGGATCCTGCTCTGCTTTTAAACGCTCTAAAAGAGTGAGTAGCATAGGATCACTTTTAGCAGGAATCTCTATCTGATAATCTTTCATGTACGGTTTAGCGTCCACTTCAGGATTATAGCGATAAATGGATAAGGTCAAAATTCTATTATCTGCCATATTGGTATCCTCTTAGTAAACGCGTTCTTTAGGTTCGAAAGGTGCAACATATTTCGGCGACGTATTCACAGGTCGATAATCAATCGCATCTCCCTGAGCAAAATATAAAATATGTTTTATCCAGTTTGCATCATCTCGCTGCGGGAAATCCTCGCGGCTATGTGCTCCACGACTTTCGGTACGATCAATGGCTGCGCAAGCAGTGGCATAAGCGGTTGCCATGAGGTTATCCAACTCTAAAGCACTAACCCGCTCGGTATTGAATACTTGACTCTTATCGTCAAGCTTGGCGTGCGCTAATCGTTCTCTTAAGTTGCGCAAACGCTGTAAACCAGATTCCATAACTTCACCCGTTCGGAATACACCAAAATCTTCTTGCATCACTCTTTGCATCTCATTACGAATAACCGCAATGCTTTCACCTTCGTTCGCGTGATTCCAACGGTTGTAGCGCTCGAGGGAGGCCGCAACATCGTCATCGCTGACATAATGAAGATCAGGTAAATCATTCGATTGCCATAATTCTTCTACATGAATTCCCGCAGCACGTCCGAAAACCACGAGATCCAATAAGGAATTACCACCAAGGCGGTTAGCGCCATGCACGGATACGCAGGCACACTCGCCTACGGCATAAAGACCTTCAACAAAATGCTCTACACCTTGGGTCTTGGTAACCACTTGACCATACATGTTTGTAGGTATTCCACCCATACTGTAATGACATGTGGGCACCACCGGAATGGGTTCAACAATCGGATCAACCCCAGCGAACTTAATCGATAATTCACGAATTCCTGGTAATCTGGATTTAATTAAATCGGCACCGAGATGATCCAGTTTTAATTTTACGTAATCGATACCCTCTGGGTCAAAACCTTTTCCAGCGCGTATTTCTAAAGCCATTGAGCGAGCGACAACATCACGGGAAGCAAGATCTTTGGCGCGGGGAGCATAACGCTCCATGAACCGTTCGCCATCTTTATTAATAAGATATCCGCCCTCACCACGACATCCTTCGGTTACCAATGTTCCGGCACCCGCGATTCCTGTGGGATGGAACTGCCACATTTCCATATCTTGCAAAGGGACACCTGCACGCAGTGCCATACCAAAACCATCACCGGTATTAATAAACGCATTGGTAGTTGACTGGTAAATACGACCCGCCCCACCTGTTGCAAGAATACAAACCCGAGATTGGAAGAAAACGACTTCTCCCGTTTCGATACTCATAGCAGTAACCCCGGCTATTTGCCCGGCAGTGTTTTTTACAAAATCCAGTGCATACCATTCGCTGAACACGTGAGTTTTGGCTTTTAGATTTTGTTGATAGAGGGTATGGAGTAAAGCGTGCCCTGTTCGGTCGGCTGCTGCACAAGTTCGCGCAGCTTGTTCGCCACCAAAATTTTTAGATTGGCCACCGAATTGACGCTGGTAAATGCGCCCATTGTCCATTCTGGAAAAGGGTAAACCCATATGTTCTAATTCGTAAACCGCTTCGGGGCCTGTTTTACATAAATATTCAATACTGTCTTGATCGCCGATGTAATCAGCACCTTTTACAGTGTCGTACATATGCCAACGCCAGTCATCTTCATGCGCATTCCCTAGTGCACAGGTAATTCCCCCCTGAGCCGAAACTGTGTGTGACCGTGTAGGAAAAACTTTGGATAAAAGAGCGACCTTTAAACCAGAGTTCGCTAATTGCAAAGCAGCGCGCATTCCGGCACCGCCCGCCCCAATTATCACTGCATCAAATGTATTACGCGCAATAGCCATGCTTATCGTCCCCAAAGGATCATTATGCCCCAAACTAATTGAATCAGGAGCCATAAAACAACCAACATTTGTACACTAACCCTTAAGGCAGTGCAGTTAATGTAGTCTGTAGAAACTGTCCAGATGCCCACCCAGCTATGTAGGCTAATTGACACCAAAGCGATCGTTGTGGCAATGAGCATTAATGGCTGTGTCATAAGTCCATGCCATTGTTCAAAGCTTAAGCCATGATGAGTAAACAGGTAACCTAGCAAAAAAAAGACATATACGGCAAAAAAAATGGCGGTTACTCTTTGAATTAACCAATCTTTTAAACCATTGCCCGTTAAACTTGTGACGTTCGTTACCATATCCAATATCCTAGAATAATTGTTAATATAACAGACAAAATAATTACCGCGTTGGCACTTTGGCGGCCGCTATGCAACTCTTCACCCAGCCCAAAATCCATCAATAGATGGCGAATACCGGCCAAAGTATGATAAATAATTGCGGCACCAAATAACCATAAAACGATTTTCCAAAGTGGCGTGTTTAATGTTTGCTGAAGTGTCGTGAACGTTTCTTGAGACTGAAGCGATTGACCCAAGATATAAAGCATTACCGGCATAAGCAAGAATAATGCAACTCCGGAAATTCGATGCAAAATTGAGGCGATGGCCATAGGCGGAAATTTTAGTGTACTTAAGTCAAGGTTAACCGGTCTTTTTTTATTCACTTATGGTTCTTCCTGTTCAAGAAAAAGTTATAAAAAGTTATACAACTGCCAAGTATAGCACTCTGTTGCTAACACGCAAGATGAACGCGCGCACATTGAGAATATTCAGTATAAATTGGGTAAATTTAAAACGATAGACAGGTAATAGCGACCCAGCTTTACTTCATTACATGCTTATATGCTTTCTTTTATTTTACTTTTGCTGAAGGGGATTGATGAGGATGGCGATAAGTATCGCGCGGGGCTTCAGGAGGGTATCCAAAACGCTCGGCATTATGTTTAACAATTTGTAGATAGCGCTCACCCCAGGCACCTGGATCGAAGTTCGTAACTACAACGTTATATGAAAGGTTAATGATCGATTCAAAGGCTTTTCGCTGTGGCAATAAATGCCCGCCAAAAGCGACTTGAACTTCAGTTTCCATGTCAATACCACCTGTTTTCAAACGCTCTACAAGTAACGAAATCATTTTTTCAATGGTCATATAGAGCCGATGCATGGACATGCCTGCGCTGATCAATTCCTCACCCTTAGAGGTTGATAATTTTGAACCTGAGTCATGAATATCATACACATACTCTGTTTCTTGAGTGCCGGGAATGAATTCTGGTTTTAAGACAATAGGAGGATTAATACTGGGAATAGTGGGTGATATTATGTAAAGATGAAAATCAGCCCAATGCCACCAGATTTGATAAACGCGCTCAACCAGGGCTACGGGATCATTTAAGTCCTCTTCCATTTCTAAACGCCGAATATCCATACCCCCCTCTACATCCTCGGGAAGTTCTGTAAATTCTTTGTCTTCTGAGCCGGCCATTTTAAGTCCTATTTTTCTTCATCTGTAGATATATTAGCCTAATTTTATTCAGACCACACCTCATCCACAGATGATAAAGGTAAAAAAGCTGTAAAAACAAGCACTATTTATCTCTGGTTTTAGTGGGATATTTCAATATATTGATAGTAACTGAATGGGTTCGTTCCACACTTAAAACACGTACTACGACAATTGGTTGGTTGGGCGCATTTACGAATAATTCCTTTGGATTCCCATATATCCAACATGGGTTGTAAGGCATTCAGTTCGGTATGAAACTCCCGCTCCAACTGCTGGGTGCTTACCACCCCCGCACGCCGAATAAAATCACGAATCTGCAATAACATGCTTACCCCCACGCAATTTAGTCACGGTGTAAATAATGACTGGGGTCAGGAGGAGACAAAAGGCTGTGATCAGAAAAAAACGCCAATCAATCTCAGGAATACGGGACGCAATTTGGTAAAAAAGCACCGCAATAGTATAAGCAATCCCCAAAGACCATCCCAAGGAAAGCCACATCCATCGGGAACCGGCTTCCTGACGAATAACTGCCATAGTTGAAACACAAGGGGTATAAAGCAGTATAAACAACAGATAAGCATAAGCACCAATCGCCCCATCAAATCGTTGGGTCATAATTGCGTATACAGGTTGAGAAATTGCGCCTTCATCAGCACTCGCCAATACCGGATTCCAGAGCGCATGGGTCAAATCAGACAAATTTTGAGAAATGGAATTAAAGGCGGCACTTAATCCCGCCCATAAATCAAAATGAGTGGCTACAACGGTTATATTCGTGCTTTGGGCATATAAAGAATTCAAGGTTCCAATAACAACCTCTTTTGCAAGCATACCCGTAATTAATCCAACAGTCGCAGGCCAATTATCCATATGGATTCCCATAGGGGTAAAAACCGGAGTTAGCCACTGGCCAAAAGTTGAGAGTAGCGTCTGTGGATTACCTGCACTAAAATTAAGAACACCCTCTGCTGTAATGGAATTTAATGCACCTAAAATTACACAAACGGGTAAAATAATCTTCCCGGCACGCATCACAAAAAAGCGTAACCGAAACGTTGTTTCTTTAACTAAACGTCGTAAAGAGGGTCGATGATACGCAGGTAATTCTAGAATTAAAGGAGCAGCGTCCCCTTTTAGAAACATTTTGCGAAGTAAAAAACCAGTTAAAACAGCCATAAGTATCCCGATAAGATACAAAGAAAAAACAATGTTTTGACCTCCATGAGGAAAAAAAGCAGCGACAAAGACCGTATAAATCGCCAAGCGTGCACTACAAGACATAAAAGGACTCATAAGAATCGTCAATAAACGATCTCGTTCTGAATCTAAAGTGCGCGCTGCCATAATCGCAGGTACATTACAACCAAACCCAACAATCAAAGGCACAAATGATTTGCCGGGCAATCCTAAAATACGCATCAACTTATCTACGATAAATGCCGCACGTGCCATATAGCCTGAGGTTTCTAATAAGGCGAGAAAAAAATATAAAGAAGCAATTACCGGAATAAATGTCAGTACCGTATTGATTCCCTTGCCTAACCCATTAGCTAAAATGGCAATAAGCCACGTAGGACTGTGGATTTGCTGTAATCCCCACGCAAATCCCTGGACAAAAAGTGTATCTGTACTAATATCAAAAAAATCTTGAAATGCTCCGCCCACATTTATAGCGAAGAAAAACATTAAATACATGACCCCTAAAAAGATAGGGAAAGCCCAAAATCGATGCAAAACGAAACGGTCTACTCGCGCAGTAAACAACTCACTGGCATCGCTTTGTTTTAGCTGTACCGAGGCTACAATTTGATGGATGTGTTGATAACGCGCATCAGCAAGCAAGATATCCGCACTCATTGCTTCTACCTGCCAGTTATGAATAAGGGTTTGCAGCGCTTCATCAACGTATTCCTGGTGCCCCTCCACGCTACGGCATGCATAATAGTGAGCAACAACAGCACTCATCCCCTTTTTTGCTAAAGCCTCTTCAAGCCTTGCCAGTAGTGACGATAATGGGACCGAGCAGTTTAACCTCCAGGAGCCAGGAACCGGATTCTGCACAGATAGCGCCTGCAGTAAGCGATCTAAATCTAAATTCTTATGCGCTTGTACTGGAATTATTGGACAGCCTAGAATTTCCCCAAGCTTTTGATAATTAATCTTTATCCCTTGAGATTTTGCTCGATCGACCATCGTAAGGACAATAATAACCGGCTTACCTAATTCTAAAATTTGTGTTGTTAGATAAAGGTGGCGCTCTAAATGGCAGGCATCGATAACATTGATAATCCAATCTGCTTCTAAATCCGCGATGGCAGCTGCTGCTATTTGCTCATCTTTACTAGCACCTTGTGTAGATGCAGAAAGTGAGTAGATTCCCGGTAAATCGGTGAGTTCAATAAGGTCCTGTCCTGCGTGAAAGGTACCCGTTTTCTTCTCGACGGTTACCCCAGGCCAATTACCGATGCGTTGATTTTCCCCAGTAAGCGCATTAAAAAGCGTGGTTTTTCCACAATTTGGGTTTCCAACTAATAACACACGGGTCATAGACGCTCCAGGACTAATTGGCCTGCTTCCTCTTTTCGCAGCGTTAATGAAGTTCCACGTAAATGGATATGCACCGGGCAGCCTAAAGGAGCCTTGCGGACTATGACAAACTCCACTCCTGGAGTTACTCCTAAAGATAAAAGTCGGTGCCTATATTCAGGCGCAGTGCTGCCGAAGTGAATAAGCCTTACTCTATCACCAGGAGCCAATTCATTAATGTGCATCGAGGGAGCATAAAATTTGGTTCAAGTCTGCTAAGTGTATCACAAAATGGAATCGAGAATCATTCGCATTTAAAAATTAATTACTTATCACCGATAAAACACGCTTTGGCCGTCTTTTTAAATAGTCGACCGATTGCATTTCATGGAGACGACTTTGAGTACGTTTGAAGGTATCCAGTAACTCACCTTGTAAATAAAGGGCATCAATAGGTACTTCTGCCGAGAGCACAACATGAATACCTCGGTCATACATGACATCGATAAAGTGGATGAACATAATTGTTTGTAGCGTGTGCCCCTCAGTGAGTTTAGGGATACCACTCAGATAAATCGTATCGTATTTCTCAGCGATTTCTAGATAATCGAGCTGGCTTCGCGGTAAATTACATAAAGTATTAAATGCAAACCAAATGAACGAATTCCCCTTTTTAAGATAAGGGATATCCCGATTTTGGATAACCACTGTTCCCCCATGATCAGCTGGACCTAAGTCATTGAATTGTCGTTCCATCTCTCTATTGGTTTGTTCGTTTAAGGGGTGTAGATAAGTATGAATCGATGGTTCACGACCGAGACGATAATCCTGCGGCTCATCAAGTTTCAATACCTCACAATGACGTTTTATCGCAGCGATCGCGGGCAAAAAGCGCTCTCGATGCACGCCATTGCGATACAGTTCATCAGGAATAGTGTTAGAGGAAATGACTAAAATAACACCTTGAGCAATCAGCGCTTGTAATAAATCGGCCAATATTAAGGCATAAGCAACGTCATGAATTAAAAACTCATCAAAGCACAACACTCTGACCGATTTCGCAATATTCCTGGCGACCTGCTCTAAGGGATTCTTTTTACCCTGAAGTTGCCGTAATTGTGCATCAACTTGCTGCATAAAATGATGAAAATGAAATCGCGCCTTGCGTGCTTCCTGGATATGCTCAAAAAATAAATCCACTAAATAGGTTTTGCCTGCGCCCACAGGTCCAAAAAGATAGATACCTTGAATTACTTGAGCCTCCAGCATTGGGAACCATCGTTTCGGTTTGGCCAAATCGTATGCTAAACGTTCCATATGCTGCAAAATATTACGCTGCAAGGGATCGTCCTGAATTTCATTACGCGCAATAGCTGCATCATAATGTGGCATTAACATCAGGACTGCTCCAAATAATGCTGCAATGTATGCGTCAATCGTTCTCGTAATTCGATTAATTTGCCATGAAAAAAGTGAGTGGTTTGCGCAAAGCGTATGACTGGGATTTCAGGTATTGCTTGCGCTGCAAAATCATAAACTAATTGGGGCGGTACCACTTCATCTTCTTCACCTTGAACGATGATCCACGGTGCAGGTGGAGGATTAAACTCGGAATAATCGTACATATGAATTGCCGGCGCTACTGAGATTAATAACTCATGAGGGAATTGAGCTGCAGTTCGATAAGCAACATAGGAGCCAAAAGAAAAACCCGCAAAAATTATTTGCAATTGGGGCTCTTCCTGAGACCATTGTTTGCATAGATGCAGCATATCTTCACTTTCACCAATCCCGGCATCATAGGATCCCCCCGAGGCGCCAACACCGCGAAAGTTAAAGCGTAAAGAGGGAATCCCCATTTCTTTAAAGGTTCGTGTCAAGGTAGTAACCACTTTGTTACTCATTGAACCCCCTTGCAGAGAATTGGGATGGCCAATGACGGCGCCATAATTTCCACGGCGTTTTGTGGGTATGGTTAATATAGCCTCAATATCTCCTGCCAGCCCTTGAAATATTAGGGAATGCTCCCCTGCAGTATGGTGTTTATCGCTAAAATACATAATGACCCGAAAGCTACCGTCGATATCGACGATCATAACGCAAAATCAGGATGAAATGCAGTACTCAGTGAGTCAACTTCAGCTTCATTCAAACCAACCTCTAAGTTTAGGCTAAAATTAATTCATATCCCCCTTAACAGAAAAAAAGATTATGGCGAAATCAATATGGAAAGGCGATATTTCATTTGGTCTGGTATCGATTCCGGTTTCCTTGGTATCTGTTGAAGAACATAGTGACCTAAAATTCCATCTTCTGGATAAAAAAACCAAATCTCGTGTACGCTATCAACGCATTAGCGAGGATACGGGCAAAGAAGTTTTATGGAATGATATCGTTAAAGGATGGGAGTACGAAAAAGGCAGTTATGTCATCGTCGATGAGGCCGCTTTTGAGAAGGCAAGCCCAGAGGTTTTTAAATCAATCGACATCGACGAATTTGTGAATTTAACAGAAATTGACAATCTTTATTATTCAAAACCGTATTACCTCCAACCAGAAAGTAAAAATAAGAAAGCCTATGTCCTGTTGCGTGAAGCGCTAAAAAAAACGAACAAAGTAGGAGTAGCTAAAGTAATAATCCGCACTAAAGAATCGTTAAGTCTCATTATCCCTCACGATCATGCGCTATTACTTTATTTGATTCATTTTGCTGATGAAATCCGTACAGAAGAGGAAATCAATGTACCTAAGGAGGATATTAAATCATATAAAATTACTGATAAAGAAATAAAAATGGCTGAAGAACTCATCA
>Ga0209960_1001833_pt1 | contig 24626 bp, 25 predicted proteins | sample ThiBiot_500_plan_2_FD_183947 | JGI IMG/M metagenome (GOLD analysis project Ga0209960, IMG submission 183947) | Wastewater bioreactor microbial communities from Cape Town, South Africa - Thiocy_expt_500_plan (SPAdes) | ecosystem: Engineered > Bioreactor > Thiocyanate-remediating >...
TAAAAAGACATTAACTTTATTTCAAGACTTAAAATTTCGATGTCAAGACCTTGAATATGATGTGAGAGAACTCAAGAGCTCAGTAAGAAAACCTCCTCCAAAGATGTGGGGCAAGATACAATCAACAAAGATGGAAGAATTGAAACAAAAAGTTAAAGAAACTGAATTACAAGTCAAATATCTTGTTGAAAATTATGAAAAGACAAAGAAAGCTAGTGAAATGTTATCTGATACAAATACAAAATATAATCAAATTAATGAAGCAATTTTTCATGTTGAAGAAATTTTCTCTCAATATGGATATATTCCTCAAGATAGAGAAGAAGAAGAGGAGGAGGAAGAAGAAGAGAAAGTAGAGGTTCAAGAAGAATTCAATCAAGTTGAAGAAGTTAATAATGAAGAAATTCTTAATGAATCAAGAACTTCAACTATCTCAACCTCAACACCAACTCCTGTTAAATTATCAAACCATGTATTGGAAACTGAGACACCAGATATAACAAAAGATATTGAAAAGCTATCAAATCAATTATTAACACCTGGACTTGTAAGTTCAAAAAAGAATTTAAGACAATCATTATTTTATTCTCCTCATCCGTATTTTTTTCTTTATTCTTTTCTTTATCTTTTTTCAAAATAATATCTATCATAATGTTCAATTTTTTAATAGATCAACACCAAAAATTGTAAAAAATACAATTGATGACTTTGATATGAAAACTCCTACTCTTGAAGATTTTGGAATTTCTTCTAATACACTCGCTCTCTTGAAACAAAGAACAACACCAATAAATTTGAAACAAGGAAATCGAGCTTTCCTTGATGAGCTTGAGGATGATGATAATGATAACTTCCAAGTTGATTTAAATAGATTTCATGAAAGTCCAATTTTAAATCAAATTTCAAGCAGGTACTTTTTACATTTTACAATGAAAAAATATAAAATAAAATTAAAATTAAAATAATAAAATAATAGACCAAATTCTCAAGAAAAAGTTCCAAAGAAAAAAATTGAATCAATTGTCCCAACTATGTCTACTATTCAACAAAATGATTACAATAAATTAAAGCCATGTATTACACAACAAGTTACATTTGAGGTTTCTTTTTTTTTAAAAAAAAATCGATTCTTCATTTTAATTTGAATTGATGTAGGGAATTAATCAAGTTATCGCAGCTATTAATGGATATCTTGCTGATTTTCATTTTGATCCAAGAAAAAAACATGAAGGAAATATGAATGAATTGTCTTACTCTCAACTTCAGGAAGAACTAAATCTTGGTTTCTTTTTTATTTCATTTCGTTTTTTTTTTTTTTTAATTTTAATTTTTTGATTTTTAATTTTGAAGAAAATTTATTTATAAATAGGAACCAAGTTAAAAGCATACTTGTTAGCATTAATTGACTTAGGTAAAATCATGACAACAGGAAAGACGATCAATGGAGATCATGTTTATCAAATTGTTTAAATATCAGTTCAATTTTTTTGGAAAATAAGAAAAATAAAAAAAAATTAAAAATTAAAAAAATACAGAAATCAAAATTTTTTCATTATTTGTTTGGTTGTTTGCTTTTTTTTACAATCATATTTTCAAAAATATTTGGTCTTATTTGACCAAAGGTCTTGTCATTTTGTCTTTTCCATCTGTTAAATCGGATTCTTGATACTTTCTTAGTTCTTCAAGATAAGCATTTGCTTTTGAATCAGCCAATTTTGGTTTTTTATTTTCAGTTTGTTTTACGTCTGGTTTTCTTTTTCCTCTGTTTTTCTATTTATAATGTTTAAATTAGAGTTGAATCGAGGAAGAGTGAAAATAAGAAAAAGAAAAGAAAAATAAAAATAAAAATGAAAGAGAGAAAAGAGAGAAAAAGAATTTTTCAATCCAAACTCCAAGAATTCTTACAATACGATCTTCCAATTGCTTTTTTCTAAAAAATTAAAAAAAAAACGGGATAAAGAATGAGAACCAAAGCAAAATCAAATATAAAAGTTAGCTCTTTTGGTGATTTTTCTAAAGAAAATAAATAAATAAAAACAAAAAAAAAAAAAAAAAAAAAAAAAAAAAAAAACAAGAAACAAAAAAGAAGAGAATCAAAAATGAATCAAATAAAATCATATCAATTGATTAAAGAATCAAAGAAATCAAAAATTGTAATTATAATTAGACTAAACTAACCTTTCGGCGGCATCGTCTTTCTTTTTCTTCTCCTCAGCTTCTTCTTGTAACTTTTTAAACTTTTCCAAAAAACTTCCATCATTTGCAAAAGTATTAGCTGGAGTTACTCCAGCTTCTTCTTGTTGCGTTTCAGGTTGTTGAGGTTGAGGTTGTTGTTCTTCTTCTGGTTGCTTTTGCTGTTGTTCTGTTGCTTCTGTCACTTTTGGTTTCTCACTGTCCGCCATCTTGGTTTTGATTTTTTCTTATTTCTTCTTACTTTTCTTATTTTTTTCCAACTTTCTTCAAACCCAGAAGTGTTTTCAAAAATCATCAAATCAAATAAAACTCAACTCAACTCAAGAAAAACTTGATTAAAACTATGTGAGAATCATTTTTTTTATTCTTTCTAATTAATTCTGAATCATTAATTATTATTTTTTTGGAAATCTTTTATCTTGAAAATCTCTTTTGTTTGAGACAAATTTTGAACAAGCTTGTTAGTTCTTGAAAACTCTTGTATCATAAAAAGACTTGCTGGATTCTAATCTAAACCAGATGTTCATTCCTCGTTGTTTACTGAGTCTATCATTTAATAAAGTTCTCATTGCATCCTTAGGGATATTATAATATTCACCATATTTTGGAAGAACTCCAGGGGAAATTTTATAACGATTCATAACATGTAAATCCACATCTTCTAATAAAATAGCTTGGTAACCAACATCAATTAGAAATTCCATAGATTTGACTCCATCATCAAAAGTAATTCCCTTTCCTTCCCAAAAGCTTGGAACAACTTCAACAAGAAAATTTTCGATATCTCCATTTTCAAATGATCTTTTTCCTCCTAAAATTGCTCCAACTTCAGAACCTTCTGTATCACATTTAACAAGTGGGACTTTGAAACCTGCTTCTAAATTTCTTTTCATAATATCATCAAGAGTAATAGTTGAAATAAGTCCAGGGGCGTTATTTTCTGTTTCTTTTTTTACAGAAAATCCAGTGCTACATTCAGATGGATTGAGACTAAACTGAAAAAAACTTTGACCAATTCCATTCAAATTTAACTTGACTTGATTAGTCCAACCATTAACTTGTAAATTGTTTTCAATGATCTCATGGCATCTCTTTTGAGGTTCAACAAGTTCAACATGGAAACCAAATGAAGCTGAAAGATAAGTGAAAAAACCAGCATTTGATCCAATATCCAAAACTAAAGCATTTGATAAGCTTTCTTCAGGAATACAAGATAAAATATAAGCAAAAATCAAAGCAATATGTTTTTCAACTCCAAAAGTATCCCATTCATCAGAAAAACCAGTGATTCTAAAATTTTCTTTCAAAGAAGGATAGTTTTCTGAATCAAACGTTTCAATACAAACATCATTTTTTTGAGGAGCTAAAGTGGCTTTAACAATCGTTCCCTTTGGTTTCTCATCAACATCCTCTCGAACTGGACTTTCAGATGACATTGAATGGAAGCAATAACCAAGGAAAAATAAAGCAAAGGCGGAGATGATTAAAGCAAGGGGTGAAAGCTTCATTCTAAAAAGAAGAAGAACATGGTTAATAATTTTTTTTAAAAGAAAGTAAAAGAAAAGAGAATCAAAGAGAATAGAAATATAACAATCAGCACTTACTTGTTCGTTTTCTTTCGGATTCACAGCTTGTCTTCGAAGGGGAATAATTGTTTTTTTTTTTTCCTTTATTAATTAACCTAAAAGCATTGACCTGTCAACAGTCATTATCATCCTGGCAACTTTTTTTTCCATTTTCTCTTTTTCTCTTTTTTCCTCCAAGGAGTCTTCTTTTTGTTCAGTCCATTCATCCTCATTGTGTGAGTAATAAAACTAAAGGCAAAAAATACATCATCCTTAAGATACTTAATTTCTTCATGAGTAGATTCATGTTCTTTATCAAAAGAAAAAGGAATCGAGTTGATGCGCTTTGGAGAAAAAAATTTTTTGGCCATGTTTTTTTTTTTTTTTTTTTCATGAAGCATGGTTTTTTTTTCTGTTTGGTTGTTTGTTATTTATTTGATTAAACAAAAAAAAGTTTTGTTATTGTTATTATTCACAAGACAAAATAAAATAAAATTTGAAAAAAAAAATTAATTAAGTCCTCTTCCTTCAACACTCATTTGTAATGCACGAGATTGTTTACTTGAGGATCTCATCTTATCGAATTCAAATCGTTTTGAGCCTTTGTTATCTCTTTTTTCAGAGGCTTCAACAGTTGGTTTGGGTCGAATTGTATAATCAAATAATGTTGGAGCTGGAATTTTAGCACGAAGTCTCTTTTGATCTTCTTCCTCTTCACTAAGAAAAAAAAAATTGTTTAAGAAAAAAGAAAAGAAAAATGAAAAAAAAAAAAGTAGAAGAAAAAAAAGAAAAAAAGAAAGAAAAAAGAAAGAAACTCTCTTTGAGAAAATAGATCTCCTCTTTGTTGACTACGTTGTCTATCCTTTTCTCGTTCTCTTTCCCTATCTTTCATTTTTTTAATTGAAGGTTCAGATACAGCTCTTCCTTGATCCAAGTTTAAGATGGATTTGCTCCATTTATCTATTATAATAAATGATATGTTGAATGATCTGATTCATGATTTGATCAAATCAAAATAGATCTTACAAATAAGTTGTTGTGCAAGTTTTTTATTATCCAAAGTTTCTTGTTGATGTTTACAAAGGTACATCACAGCATTTCCAATATTACTTTGTTTAAGAATATCACCAAGATTATCATCTTCAAATTCAACCTTAATTTTTTATTTAAAAAAAAAAGTTATTTCCAACCAAAAAAAAAGAAAGGAAAAGAATAGAATCGATAAGAGAACAAGAAAGAAAAAGATACTTGTTGAAGAATTTTCAAAATGAATGTCCTAGTATCATAATTTGGAAGTTGACCGGGTTTAACAGGCATCAACCATTTCATACAAGTAATTAGAAATTCAAGTTTATCAATACAATTTTGAATATCCTTTCTATTAATCAATTTATTTATTGAGAAAAGAAATTGAAGAGATGAAAAAAAAAAAAATAAAAAACTATGAACCTAATAAAAATTTTTTCTAATTGAGGAAGAAGTTGTCTTTTTGAAAAAGCTGGTTTTCCTTGTGCAATTAATTCATCATCAGTTAACCATGCTTCATTCATTGAAAGTAATGTTTTGTTAGCAAGTTCTTTAGAAGTTTCCTATTTTTCATTTAATTATTTAATAAATTCATTTGAAGTTCCGGGGAAAAAGAAAAAAGAAAAAAAAATACAGGATCAATTGCAGATTGACGTTTTTTTGATTGTTTTAAACGATATTCAATCTCTTCTAACTCTGAAGTAAATTGTGGTGGTTCATTGTTTTCTAATTACAATTTATTTTCAGGTGTAAAAACACATATTACAAAAAAAAGAAAATCAAGAATTAATAATCAAACCTTCAAAATATTCCCTTGGTTTTTTAGATTTTTTTTTTTGTTTCTTTTTTTCGTTTATTTTCATTAGAATTAATATAAATGAATTTAAAAATGAAAAACCTCTTCAACTTGAAAATCATTTTCATGATTTTTTCTTTTTTTCTGGATTGTAATTTCATTGGCATTTATTGTTTGATTTGCTTTTTTTTTCAAAACAAGAAAAAACAAGAAAAAAAGTAAATGAGAATTAAGAAAAATCAAAAGGTGAATTATAATAAATCATACCAATTTGAGTTTCAAATCCATCAAAGAAATAGCCATCTTCATCATCCTCATCATCAGAACCTCCAAACAAATCTTCTACTTGTGATTTCTTTCTATTCTCCTCCTTTTCTTTTTCTTTTTCTTTTTTTTTTTGTTTCTCTCTTTCCTTTTCATCATCGGAATCAAAATAATCTTTTTCCTTTTCTTTTTCTTCATCTTCTACTTTTTGAACATCATCTTCTCTTTCATCCTTTTCAATATTATTCTCTTCTTCATCGACCTTTTCAACTTCCTCTTCGACAAATCCTATTTTCAATTTGTTTTTTTTCAATTCAAGAAATACCTACATTTAATAAATGACAAAAGACGAAACAATATATACTTTTTTCTTCCAAACAATTAATTTCGGATTTTTTTTTTCACAAAGTCATAAAACTTTCAACAAACAACAACATTTTAAAAAAACTTTCAACAATGAAATCCTTGTAAAATTATCATATTTACAAAGAGTTGGTGCGTGTTGAAAAGAACCGCAAAAAAATGATAAAATTCACAAAGAAAAGAACAAAAGAAAACACCCTTTTTCAAAACTTTTAAATAAAAATCAATAAACTGTCAAAATTAATGTATTCAAAGAATAAAAATAAATAATTCAAATTGAAAAAAAAAAAAAGTTGAATTAGAAATAATTCAAATAAAAAAGAAGAATGAAATAAGAAAGTAAGAAAAGAGAGTTTAATTACGGTTTTCCTCTTGCTCATCACCAGAAGAAGACGCCATGTTTGTTTTTTATTTTGTTTGTTTTGATTTTCTAAATAAAATTTTTTTTTTTTTTTTTTTTTAAAAACAAAAAAAAAAAAAAAAAAAAAAAAAAAAAAGGAAGGAATCTTATTTCACATTATAACACCTTCATTTCTCAAAATACAAAATAACTATACCAATACAACTATTTAACAATTCAATTTCTTATAGAACTACATTTTTTCTTCATTTTTTGAATTTTAGTTCAAGAGGAAAAAAAAAGGAGAGGATTTGGAGAGAGATAGTGAAATTTTGTATGAGGAAAAGGAAAATGATTTAGAAATGATTTAGAAATGGATGATTTGAAGAGGAAGTTAGGATGATTTATTTGTTAATTGGAACATTGAGTCATTTTTTTTATTAGATAGATTTGATGATTTTTTTACTTTGGATTGAGAGATTTGATTTTTGTATAATCGATGATTGAGGGATTTTTTTAATTTTTTTGAAGTTTTTTATGATTTCTGATTTTTTTTTCTTTTTGATCTTTGATCTTTGAATATTCGATCTTTTCAAATAATTCTATGATATTGAAAAAAGTTGTAATAATTGATGAAAATTTATAATTGAAAAATAATGACAAATGAAAAAATTTAATATTGAATGATCTCTTATTTTTTTAAAATAATTTAGTAAAGAAGGAAATTTTAAAAAAAATTGAAAGATCCACCAATATTCTAACTTTTCTTTTTCTTTGTTTTTATTCTAATAGAAAAATGAGCCCTTCAAGTGTATCCAAAGTTTATGCAGATGCAAACTCTAGTAGACCAAAAGAATATTGGGATTATGAAAATTTAGTTGTTGAATGGGGGTATGTTCAATTCATATTATTTTTTATTTCTTCCAATATTCAATATCCAAAAAAAAAAAAAATTCAAGTGAACAAGACAACTATGAAATTGTAAAAAAACTTGGTCGTGGAAAATATAGTGAAGTATTTGAAGGAGTAAATATTGTAACTGAGCAAAAATGTGTTTTGAAAATTTTAAAACCTGTTAAAAAGAAGAAAATTAAGAGAGAAATTAAAATTCTTCAAAATTTGAGTGGTGGTGTCAATGTAATTCAACTTTTAGATGTCGTTCGTGATTCCCAAGTTAGATTTCTTGATCATTTTATTTTATTTTATTTTTTCTAAATTTGTCATAACTTTATCTCTCTAAAAAAAAATAGTCAAAAACTCCTTCTCTTGTTTTCGAATACGTAAATAATATTGATTTTAAAATTTTGTACCCGAAATTCAAAGATTATGATATTCGATTTTACATTTATGAAGTTTTAAAGGTAAAATTTTTCTTTTTTTTCTTTTTCTTTTTCCTTTTTTTTGATAAAAAAGAAAAAATTACCTTTAAAATCTCATAAAATTTTCTTTTTCTCATTGTTTCCTTTTTCTGAAATTATCAAAAAAGGCTTTAGATTTTTGCCATTCACATGGAATTATGCACAGAGATGTCAAGCCACATAATATCATGATAGACCACGAAAAAAAACAGGTAAAAAAAAAAAAAAAAAAATATTATTTATTGATTTTTAAAAAATTCAATTCTTTTAGCTTCGATTAATTGATTGGGGTTTAGCAGAATTTTACCATCCAGGAACTGAATATAATGTTAGAGTCGCATCTAGGTACTTTACTTTCGATATTTTATTTTATTTGATTATTAATTTGAAAAAAAAATCAATAAATAATAATCCTAAAAGGTACTTCAAAGGTCCAGAACTTCTTGTAGATTTTCAATTATATGATTATTCCCTCGACATGTGGAGTCTTGGTTGTATGTTTGCTAGTATGGTAATAATTCAAATATTTTTTTTATTGATTCAATTAATTAATTAATTATTATTTTTTACTTGATTTAGATTTTCAAAAAAGAACCATTTTTCCATGGTCATGACAATTATGATCAACTTGTGAAAATTGCAAAAGTAATTTTAATTTTTCTTTCTTTTCATTTTGACATTTCATCTTTATCTTTCTTCTCAATGAAATTCAAAAGGTTCTTGGAACAGATGATTTATATGGATACCTTGATAAATATGATATTGAGCTTGACTCACACTTTGATGGCATTTTAGGAAAATATCCAAAGAAAGAATGGTCCAAATTTATTACATCTGAGAATGAAGTTTTCTGTTCTTCAGAAGCTATTAGTTTTATAGATGGGCTTTTGAAGTACGATCATGCGACGAGGTTAACTGCAAAAGAAGCAATGAATCATCCATACTTTGGTTTTTTTTTTTTAATTTTTTTTTTTTTTTTTTCGAAGTTTCAATTTTCATGATTTTTTTTTCTTTGTTTTGTTTTCATAGATATTGTCAAAAGAAAAGAAGTCGAAGAAAATTGGACAAAGAGTAGCTAAATGAATTTTTCTTGTCCTATCTTGCACTCCTTTTATTATTATTTCCCTTCACCTCTCTCTCTGCCTTTATTTGAATTTTGTTATTGAAACCAAATAAATGAAAATAATTCATAAAAATAATAAAACAATAAAAATCCAAAACCATTGATCTCTATTTTTTGGTCAGGAAAAGAAAAGAAAAGAAAAAGGGATAAAAAAAATTTTGGCTGTGAAGATGTGAGGTTCAGATCTCGAGTATAATTATATCTAACAGTTAAAGTTTTGAAACTCTGAAACATTTTATTTTGTCATTGATTCCAGGCTGAAGAAAAAAAGGGAATGGAAAGTCAACAATAAAAAGAGAAAAAAGAACAAAGGGAAAATAAAGAATTAAAAATAAATAAATAATGAAGAATAATCCTTTGGTCCTTCTCCTACTATTTGCTTTGGTTCAAGTTGTGTTTGGAGGGATCACAGAATATGTAAGTGTCTAATTAATTGAAGAAACCAAAAATCAAAAATCAAAATCAAATATTTTATGTTTGGGGTTGAAACTTTGATCAAAAAAATGCGAAATCAAACAAAAAAAAAATAGAATGCAGGGATCACAAGTATTAGCGTGACCACAACATATTCAACCGATGAAACATTAACTTCAACATCTGGATCGTATTCAGATACAATCATTCAATGTGGAATTAATTCAACGATAATTACTATTCAGGTTCTCTTTTCATAAGCATAATTTTTATTTCTATTTCTATTTCTTCGACTTTACTTTGCTTTTTTGGTCTATAGGAGATGGCAAATGTTACAGTCTCAAATATTCAAATCACGTCTTGTTTTGCCAACATTTTTACTATCAAAGATAATGCTACTTTGAATTTGATGTTTGTATTTTCTTCTCTTTTCTACACATGAGAAAAAAGTTAACTTTATTTGTTTTATTTTAGAAATGTTTACTTTACAAACACAACTGGGAGTGGTTCAAAGATTTCTTGCACTGGGTCTGGGACCATCAACATTATCAATTCCTTATTCACTTATAATTCAGTATCAAATGGTTTTCTTTCTTGTTGTTCTTTTTTTTTCACTTTTCTAATTTCATTTATCCTTTCTAAGGTTTCATCTTTTCTGCGGGGGCTTGCACTATCAATGTCATAAATTCAATCTTTAATAATAATGAGGCAACTGGAAAGGTATATGATTTCTTAATTGAATCTTTACTCAATTACGAATAATTAAATTGTTGTTAATGGATCTAGGGATCTTTCTTATATGCGAACGCAGCTTCTACCCTCACTCTTACCATTGATGGCTCATCATTTAGCAATAATAAAGCAGCTACAAGCGGAGGTGTTTTCCAATTATCAACTGGGCTTGCGACTGTTACTGTTTTAAATTCAAATTTCACATCAAATTCAGTTACAAAGTAAATTCACTTTTTTTTTTCAAAAAAAAAAATGGGCATAGATTTTATTTTCATTTTTGCATTTCAAATAAATAAAGAACCTCAGGTTGTTCAGGAACTGATTGTGTAGGAGGAGTTTTTCAATTTCAAGCAGTTAAAGGGACATTTTCTTCCACGAATTCACGATATATTGGAACTAGAGTATTTTCCACTTTTTACTTATTCTTTATTCAAAACTTTTTTTTGAAACTCTTTTGAAAAGGTTTCTAATGATGGAGCTGTAGTAAATATTTATCAGGGTGCAATGAATATCACTTTAGTTGGTGATACATATTATAATAATGGAGGAACTTCGTCATCATCCTCTTCTTCTGGGGTATATTTAAATAATTGTCAAGAACTTGTTACTTTACTTATGGAAGATGTTACAATGGAGAAGCATATTTCTTCAAATGGAGGCCCCTTGAGCATTTACTAGTTTCTTTATTTTCTTTCTCTTTTTCAATTTCAATCTAATAATTGTTATTTTCAATTAGCTGTTCTGTTACAGCAACAATTAACAGATGTACATTTAAAGATAATAATGTCTCAGGTTCAGGTGGTTCTGGAGGGGCAATTAGAATCTATGAACAATTAAATGATATCCCTATTTATTTTACCATTACTTCTTCTACTTTTAGTGGAAACTATGCAAATCAAGGAGCTGCAATCTATGGTCGACTTGCAATTCTTTATATGTCAATTCAAGGATCAACTTTTACTGGAAATTCTGGAAATCAAGGTTCGTTATGATACTTTTTTATTTTTCATTCCTTTCCATCTCTGTAACAAAAAGGTACTCTTTTTTTCACTGGGATGCAAGGTGATACTACCCTCAATCTTGATTCAATTGATATATCTAATAATAATATTCCAACTGGAAGTGGAGTTATGTACAATTATGGCAACTTTAATTTTAATGCAAAAAATTTCACTGGATCTTCTCCTTCCACTACATCTAGCTTTATTGTTGGTGGTCCAGGTGTTATTGGAGATTTTGCAATTGATGGGGCAGTTTTTGCAAATATTAATGGTGCTACTATTGATCTTTATGGAGGCAGCGGATCTGGAGGAGCCTCAACAATTCCAACAATTTCTATCAAGTTTGTCTATTTATTTATTGAAAAAAAAAAAAAAAAATCTAATATTAACAAATAGGGACCTGACTATGAAATCTACAACAAGCTCAAATCAGATGGGAATCGTATTGGATAGCATCAACACTCAAAATGCTCTTATCGATGATTTTTATTGTTCTGATAATATTGGTCCTGCATTTGGATCTTGCATTAGTTTTAAAGATTCAAATGTAGATCAACTTATCATTAAGTATTTTCTACTTTTGCTTTGACTTATTTTATTTTTATTTCCATTTCTTTCTTAAGTTAAATTTCTCATTATTTTCAACATCTCAGCAACGTATATGCTGTTCGTAATACCGCAAACCAAGGGGGCGCTTTTAGTATCTCAAGTTTCGTGGGATCTATTACAATTAAGAATTCTATATTTCAATCAAATAGTGCAACTTTAAATGCCGGTGCCATACTCGTTAAAGGATGTCAAGATGTTTTCATTGATAATTGCACATTCGATCAAAATGGCGCCGGTACCTATGGAGGAGTTATAGATTTTTCTGATGCTTTAGATACTGTCCAAATTCAAAATTCTAATTTCACAAACAATACTGCATCCCTTGGAGGGGTTATTTATGCTTCTCAAACAGATTTACCAGTTGTACTTCGGAACAATATTTTTAGAAACAATGTTGCTTCAAATACTGGAGGAGTTATCTCGTTTCAATCTTCAACATTCCCTTTTAGTGTCAATGATAATTCAAACATTTTTGAAAATAACCAGGCAAGATCAGGAGGAGTTCTTTCCTTTTCAAAACATACCGGAACAATTCGATTACTAGATGCTACTTTCAAAAGGTTCTCTTTAAATTTATTTTAAAATGGCTTCCCTTTTCAAATCATTATAATTTCATTAATAGAAACAAAGCAACAAATACTGGGGGAGTGGCTTCATTTTCAGAATCAAATTTAATTTCAATTTCGTCTTGTATTTTTGAAGAGAACTCAGCTTCGTAAGATTTTTTTGTTATTAACCACATTATTTGTTTAAATTAATTCCTTATTATTACTATTATTATTTCTAGAAATTATGGAGGAGGAATATGGTTTAGTGACATGGCCTCAAAATTTGATATCACAAATTGTTCGTTCTCCAAGAATACAGCGGCCAGTATAATTAACTTTTTCTTTTTTTTTCCTCTTTACTGTCCTTCTTTTCAAAAATAAATGAACAATAATTTTTATAGTTACTGGCTCTGGAATTTATATTTTTGGATCAACATCAGATTTTTCAGTTTCATCTTCTTTTGCTGAAGGAGTTACAGGAAAAGGAGCAATTTCAATTAATAGTCATTCGGGAAGTTCTTTAATTACTTCATCAACATTTTCTAATAATCAAGGGGGAGCCATATATGCATCAAGTTATGTCAATGAATTCTCTATTGCTAATAGCTCATTCTCTGGGAATTCTGTTGGATCCACGAGTTTTTTATTTATTTTTTTATTTATAAATTATTTTATTATTATTTATTTTATTTTATATTTTATTTATATTTTTTACTTTTTTTTTCTATCTACTTCTTTCCAATAATTCTTTCTTTTTCTTTAAATTTTTATAACAAAAAATAGTTATATTTGAAGCTTTCCACTCTTCTTGTCAATTAACTCACCTAATATTTACTAACAATAATGTGGCTCCTTACTCCGTCATTACTGTATCTATGACCGACTCTTCTTTAATTTCAATTGACAATGCAATTGTAATTTCTTTCTTTTCTTTCAATAACCAGCAAAGCAAAACAAAAATCATAGTTTAAAGAAAACAATGGCGGCCTAATTGGTTGTACTGGAACCTGTTCGCTAACTTCTTCAACATTGGCTTCAACTCAATCCTCAACTGTTCCGTATAAGCCCTTTTTAACTGTCACTAGTGGAACTTTTTCACTTTCAAATGTTATATTCTCAGATACATTATCAAGTTATGCAATATTTAGTATGGATAATATGCTTCTAACAGGGTGTCATTCAATCAAAATCGTAAATTGTACGTCTGAACAAACTGCTGGTTCTGGAGAAGTTGTGGATGTGACAGACATTTGTTTGAAACTTGGGACTGCAAATGGAAGCAATTGCATTGGTTACTTTTTTTTCTCTCTGAAATTAATGGCTCGATTGTGCTTTCTAATATCTGAAAACTAGATGTTGATGAATGCTCAGCAAATAACGGAGGGTGTGATTCTCATGCAATTTGTACAAATACATTTGGTAGTTTTAATTGTACTTGTAAAAATGGATTTACAGGAGATGGAACCATTTGCATTGGTAAACATTTTTTTTTTTTTGAGTCAATGTTTACCTTTTTTTTTTTTCTCTTATAACCGAAGACATTAATGAATGTTCGACAAATAATGGGGGATGTGATTCTCATGCAATTTGTACAAACACACAAGGAAGTTTTGGGTGTGCTTGTGGAAATGGATATGAAGGAAATGGAATTAAATGTTCTGGTATCTTTTTAATTTTTTTATGATCTAATTGAAGTTGAAACTGAAAATTAAATTAATTAATGATCAACCAATAAAAATGTTTTAGATATAAATGAATGTTTATTGAGTTTTAATAATTGCCATTCTCAAGCTTATTGTACTAATATTATTGGAAGTTTTTCATGTACTTGTAAAGGTGGATTTTCAGGAAATGGTGTTTCTTGTGATGGTATGATTTTTTATTCAAATTAGATCTTTCTTGAATTATGACATGATCAAATAATAAAAAATTAGATGTTGATGAATGCTCAATTAATAATGGGGGATGTGATTCTCATGCAATTTGTACAAATATACAAGGAAGTTTTAATTGTAGTTGTAAAAATGGATATACAGGAGATGGAATGAATTGTCTTGGTAATTGTTATCAATCTTTATATTTGGTGGGAAGAAACTTCAATCATAATATTCTTTCGAAATAATAGAAATTGATCCATCCAAAAATGAAAAAGATGAAAGTAATCGAGCAGTTGGAATTGGTGTTGGTGTTTCATTTGGTTTCTTGGCTATCCTTCTTCTTGTCTTATTTATTGTTTTCTTGTTAAGAAGAAAGGTAAATTTTTGTCATTTTTTCTTCGTTTAATGTTGAGTAAACAGGAAAATATGAAAATAAAATAATACAGAAGCAAAAAGAAAGGTTGATTGAAAAACAAAAGAATGACTCCTTTAGAGAAACCAATCTTGATAATATTTCGTTAACCCAAAATACTACCATTCTTGGTATTTTTTGTATTTTCACTCTTTATTTTCTTGAGGCACAAATAAATAAATTATTCATAATAAAATTTTAGGTGGAGAAACAACTTTGATTAACACAAAATTTGAATTATCAATGCCAGGTTTTATGAACATTGACTTCATGAATCAAATTAGAAAAGAAGAGAAAATCGGTGGTGGTGGTACTGCGGTTATTTATCGTGGGGTTATCTTAGATCCAAAATTAAGAGAAGTGATTTTCTTTTCTTTCCTTTTTTTAAAAAAAAGCAAAAAATTAATTTTTTTTTTTCTTTTGAAAAGAAATTTGATTTCAAGGATGTTGCAATTAAACAAATGTTAGAGGATCAACGATTTTCTCCAGAAGATAATAAACTAAAATTTGAACAAGAGATAGCAATAATTTGGGGGATTTCATCTCATCCTAATGTTCTTACTTTGGTTGGTTATTCTGAAAATCCTCGTTGTATTATTACTAAAGTACTTTTTTTTTTGTCTGTTTTCAAAAAATTTTAAAACGAACAAAAAATAGCTGTATAATCAAGATTTGTATCAATACATAAAAAATACAACTGCAAATATCTCAAGTGATATAATTTTGGGATGGGCAAGAGATATTGCATCAGGAATGAATATGGTTCATTCAAATAGAATTGTTCATCGAGATCTCAAATCGTTAGTTTCACTTTCCTTCTTTAATTTTTTCTTCTGAAAAAAAAAGAAAAAAAAAAAAATAGATCCAATATTTTATTAGAAGTCCAAAATTCTAAAATGAATGCCATTATTTGTGATTTTGGTTTAGCAAGGGTCAGCTCCGAAAAAAATGTATTTCTTGATTCATTTTTTTTTTTATAACAATAACAATAACAATAACTTAGATGTTAAACCAGAAGATAGTAGATGTGAAAGGATTCTCACCAAGATACACAGCACCAGAAGTATTTGGAAGAGTGTCAATAAGTGCTGCAGAAATCGTGATTGAAGATGAAATGAAAAGTGATGTATATTCCTATGCTCTTATCCTTTGGGAAATGATGGCAAGAAAGATTCCTTGGGCAAATTGTAAGTTTCTTTTTCAATTTGATTTTATTTTATTTTATTTTTCCTCATAAACCAAAGTACTTTTAATTGATCGTGATTACAAAAAAAATTGTAGTGAAAGAAACAGCTGAAATTGACTTTCAAATCCGATCAGGAAAAAGAGAACCAATTCCAGATACCACTGGAGATAAAACTCTTGAATTACTTTCAACTATTATTGAACTAAGTTGGGATCAAATACCAAGCAAAAGACCTACTTTCAATCAAATTGATCAAAAACTATCCCCAATTACTTCACTTTAATCAAACATTCAAATTGTAAAATATAAAAACAATGAGTTATAATGTAAAATCAAAAATCTCTTTTCTTCAGATTGAGTTTCACTTCAATTTTGGTTGACTGAAAAAACAAAAAGTTGGGCAATTAGCACCCTTTTTGCGACTGAAAGTTTACATAATTGTGACCGAAAATCTACAAAAAACACCCGAATTCTAAGGACTTTTGAGTCAATTTTCGGGTCTTTTTCAGGTCATTTTCGGGTCAGTTTCGAGCCAATTTTAAGCGATTCTCCACGCATTCTTCATTCCTAACAAACCGACTAACCTATTCACCCCACTCATTCATTCATTATTCATTCTATAATATAGATATAAGCTACTTCAAAGAGCGTTATAGATTGAGAACAATAGTTGGAACACTTTAAAGTTCGTTGGTTTGGAATTTGAACAAGTGAAAGTGAAAGAAATATGAATGAACTAAGAGCTGAGAAGGAAAGGATAGAAGAAGAGTTACAGAATTATTCTTCTTATTTGAAAAGTGTAAGAGTTTTGTTATTTTGGTTGCTCTTTATTTATTGATATTCAACTTGAAGATTTTCATTAAATATATTTCGAAATTGTTATTTAGGTAAATGTTGGAATGGAAGATCCTTTAGTTGATGCAAATGGATTTCCTCGAGGTGATATTGATGTATATAGAGTCAGAGAAGCTAGAAGTTCAATAAGAAGTACAATTTTATTTATTTATTTTATCAAGAATTTCTTTTTAATCTTTGCTTTCTTGAAATAAAAAAGGATTAGCAAATGATCATAAAGCAATCATGAAGAAAATTGATCAACAATTATTAGAACTTCACAATCAAAAGAAATCTCCAGGATCAATTCAATCTGAAGGTAATCAATTCAAAAAAACTAATCAATGTCAATGTCCTTTTTATGAATTTTTCTTTTTTCTTATTTCAAATTAGCTCCTCAATATCCTCCTCCATTTGCATTTGTTAATACAATTGAACAAGATTCTCCAGCTTCTCAAGCAGTATAATTTATTTACTTTTTTTTCAAAAGTTGATTAATACCATTTGAAATATTCATTTTTTTTTTTCTTCTTCCTTCTGAATAATTTAGGGTCTCCTTGTTAATGATAGAATAATTTCATTTGGACATGTAAATCAGAAAAACAATCAACAATTAAAAGCTGTTGGAGAATTGGTTGCACAATCAGAAGGGGTTCATTTTTATTTTATTTTTATTTTATTTTTCCTTTATTTATTTAAAGACCTCAAAAATAAATAAATTTAAAAAACATAATTATTAGAAACCAATTCAGTTAATTGTAGAAAGAAGAACAAATGGTATAATTTCTTATGAAAAGATTTTAGTAACACCTAAAAAATGGATAGGAAGAGGATTATTGGGGTACTTATCATTTTTTTCATTTCTTTTTATTTCTTTCTTCCTTTTAAAATTCTAATTTTTTTTAAAAAAAATAATAATAAAAAAGATGTCATCTACTTCCATTATGAAAACATTCTGTTTATACATAGATATTTTAATAAAACAAGTCTAACAAAAACAAAGACAAACAAAAACAAAAACAAAAATATCACAAAATTATGAAATGTTAAGCAGGGATATTCACAGTTGTTGAAGAAGATGAAGATGATAAAGTTGAAGAAGGTTTTGAACGACTATTCAATACAAATGATTGTCCATATGTTGCAATAAATACAATAGTTGCTCCAATCATTTGAAGGATTGTTAAAGGATGAAGAAAAATTATAGCTGATAATAAAAGAGATAAAAACTGTCGGAGTGTCATAATTAATGAATTCGTGACTGGACCAAAATCTTTAATTGTATGATTAATAAAAAGTTGACCTAAAGATGATGCAAGGGATAACATAGCTGCATCATATAAGAAATGAGGATAAGTGATGATAAATTTGGATGTTTCAATGATATTTTTTGAAAAGATTTCATCTTTTTGGGAAAAAAAAAAAGAATTAGTAACTTGGATTATTGTCTTTGAAAAAAAAAAAAATCAAAAAATCTTACAACTAAATGTAATAACCATTGAACATATACTGACATAAAACATTTGATTCAAAGAACTCATATTATATCCTCTAAAAAATCTATCTTGAAGTGACGAAGTAAATCCATCAAATAATAAATTTAAAAATAATAAGAATAATCCTATTGCACTGTTCGTATCTGATCCTTTAGGTTCAATATTCTTTTTATTTATTAAAAAAATTTTTTTTAATGAGAAGTTTTTTCTTTTGACAAATGATTACTAAATCAATTTCAAATAAAATAGAAATAGAAAAAAGAAAAAAAAAAACTTACTCCAGTCGTTAAAAACATACTACACCCAATTGTAATTAAGAAAGCAAAAAGATAATCTTTTTTTGAATATGATTTACCATTTATAATTGATCCAATAATCATTACTGAAATAATTTTTGCACATTTAGCAAGAGTTTGAGTCGGAAAAGTAACATATTTTAAAGCTTCGTATTGAGAAAAAGTGGAAGCAAGATTAATTAAAGAAATGAGTAAATAGGTTGAGAAAGGTGCTACAGGACGAAGGGCATGAACTCTACTCCCTTTCGTTCCATCAAATTCTAATAATAATCCAATTGATGCCATCATAATTCCAGCTATTCGATTTGAGAAAAGTAAAAAAATAGTATCAGTAAAATAATCTTGAGGTCCATACTCTTGTGTCATTATCCTTTCTTGAAGTATTCCATATAAGAGAAAACTAAAAAGTGTCCCAACTGTATAAATAATTAATAGCCATCTTTTATCTTGTACCATCTGGTATTTGTGCGTGGTGATGATATTCTAATGTCTATGAGTGGGTTAATTTTTGAGAGGTTATTTTTGATAAAGGTTTCAATGAAATGAACTGAAGTCAGTATAGACTTCTCCTTTCTTTCCTTCTTCTCTTCAATTATTTATTCTTTATTCTTCTTCTTTCTTGAACCTTTTCTCCTCCGTTCTTGAAACCAACTTCTTCTACTATCTTGAACTACACAAACTTCAATCTATAGAATATAATGGTGATTGAAGAAGTAGGGGAAACTTTAAGGTTTGACAAATTTGTTTGTTTGTTATCTATCTCCTTTAGAAGAAACTTCAAAGTAAAGTTGGTTAGAAGAATTCTAATTTTTTAATTTGACTTGTTTATTTATTGGAGGTCAAAAGTGAAAAAAACTCGAAATTTGACTCGATCTAAATTTTTTTCTGAAAATTTGGGAAATTCAAAATCTTTGAAATTTTTTTTTCTCACCACTTTTCAAACATATGCTTGATGATCAACAACAATATTATAACATTCAAATAAATAAGTTGTAACTTCATTTTTTTTAAAATCTCAATTTTCAAGATATTTTTTGAAAATGTAAAATAGTCTCAAGTTTAGAAATGAAAAATTCAAGAAAAGTTAATTTTTTGAAAAGATGAACAAGAAAAACTTATTTACCATTTTTCAAACTTTCATAAAATATTCAATGAATGAAAGAAATGAAATTCAACAATTTTATCTATCATTCTATTCTAATGAAAAACAAATATTCAATTATTAATTAGAGAAAAAAAGAATAATTATTATTATTAACAACTGTCAAAACAAAACTTTTAAAAAAAATTATTTTTTTTACAATTTTCTTTTAAAAACTCAAAAATAACAAATAATAACTTGAAGTTAATGAAATAGAATAATTCATTAACAATATAGAAAGAAGAAGAAGAATGAAATGTAAAGGATTTAAGAATGAATTGTAAGGATTGTTATAATAATGTGAAGGAAAGAAACGGTTTCAACTTCGATTAGGAAAAATATCAAATGTCAAAATTGACTTTGGCTTGACAATTCAAATTCCCTTCATCGTGGTCTGATTATATTTTTCTTTTCCTTCTTTGTTTCTTATTCAATCAGTTATTGATTTCACTTTGAAATTAATAACTTACTTATTAACATCATTATTGATATATATATATTTATTTCATGATTCAATTCATGATTCACAAACAAGATTTTTTATTTTTGAAATCTAATTGTTTTGTGAGAGGGATGGAGTTGTGATTCAAAGAGTTTTGTTCTTTGATGATAATAGTTGACTTTCTTGAATGGAAATGGGGAAGGAGATTGAGTTTTGAAACGTTTCTTGATCCAATCAAAAGAACTTTACAATAAAAATTTGGATCGATTAATAAATAGAAAATGAAATACTTTGAGGATTTTTTGAATTTTATGAATACATCTTTCTCTTTTTTTTCCTTTCTTCTTCTTGAAATTTCTTGATTCAAAATGAAACTAAAGTCGACTTACAAAGCTTTGAATAAGTACATGAGCTTCTTTTGATGCACCTTTTGATGGAATCTCTTTTAAAGGGAATTGATTAGATCCTGGAGGAAATTCAAATTCAAGAAAATTCTTTCTAACAACAGAATGAAATCCAAGTTTCAATAAAATTCGATACGAGACAATATTTGTTGATGTTGAAACAAAGTGTTTATAACCTAATCTTTTTCCTAATTCAATAGATGCAACAACTGTGAGGGTTGAAAGACCAAATCCTTCAAATCCATTTTGTGTTCCTCCAAGATGAACAAAAAATAGATCTCCTTTAGATAGGTTCTCAGGTTCAAAACCTAAAATTTGAATTGCTTTTGAATCCACATTCGTGATTGCATCCACACATCTTCTTTTCTCTTCAGGAATTGGAGATTTTTTATTTGACTTAAATTGAGTTGCAAAGTCTTCATTAATCATAAAACTTGCTAGTTTTCCACTCTTCCTCTCTCTAATTAAAATTGAAATTCTTTCATTCAATGCCTTCTCAGCAACTCCTTGAACTTCATCTTTCAATAACTCTTTTGTGATTCCTAATTCCTTTCTCACAGGATTAGTAGCAAATGAAGAAGCAATTAACTCCTTCAATTCTTCAATATCATCTCTAGGAGTTCCAATTGTAACAATAAATTCAGATGTTGAAAATGATGCAACTAAATCATTTAATGAGTTATAATTTGGGCTCATTCGTAGGGGAAAGATTGACCCAATGTTCTTTGCTTCAATTTCTATTTTTTGAATTGATTTTTTAAAATATCCAATATAATAATATAATAGTAATTTTATTGAAATTGTTCCTTACTTACTCACTCAATAGATTTGAATTCTGTTTTTCAAATTTTATAATTTAATCACGAAGAAAAATCTTTTCTTAAATGAAATCGCGATTCAAATGAAAGTGAAAAATAAAATAAATGAACCAAATTATTCAAAATTTTTACAATTAATAATTCAGAAATTATATTAGGATTGAAGAACATATTGTCCAATATAGTTGAAAGTAGTAAATGAATCCCCCCACCCTAATAAACCGGCTCCCCCAGCGATTTCCTAGCCGCCAATATTATTATTGCTAAAAACCCACTTTTTTCTATCTCTATCATTTCTCCCACCCCCAAACATATTCAAAAAAAATAATTATACTTTCTCTTATAAGTCTTTAATAATGATTTGCTCTTTTTCTGTTGCAATCAATGCATAACAGTCTACAATTGCCTAATACATGTCCGCGACTATTATCAATTCTGTCGACCGTTATATTGCTTGAGACTATACCATCCTTTACATTCGTCTCGAATACCATACGACATTCTATGCATGTTCTATTTATATTAATCATATTGATCAGCCACTTGATATCAATGAAATTCTCCACATTTCTGCCTCGTATTATATCTTGCCTCTTATATCCATTTATTTTCCCTTCCCAATATAATTTCATTCTGCTTCTCCTTAATATGTCTATTTCATTATTACTGTGAATAAAGATTGTTACTTTCCCAAAGTCAACACATCTTGTCAAGGCCGTCCATATAAAGAATTTATCAACATGAGGGATGTTAATGTCGAAAATTGTTATATCTCCATTAATTGATAATCCTTGAACACTATGGCAAGTATTGGCATATGGTAGCGAGAACTTGTCAATATGGCATATATCTAATGTTATATTCTCTTTCTCATTCTCATCTCGAATTGTAAATATCTCTGCATTTATTGCAACTAACTTATAAACAAAGTTCACAAATAATCTAATGCCTTTCCCTTTATGCTTATAATGTTTCTTGCAAATTAATTCCAATCCGGGCCAGTAATCAATATCTCCTATTCTCACCACTTTATCCCCTCTCTTAACCTTCTCATGAATAATACTGTTAACCTCTACTGTTCTATGATTAAAGTAGCAGATATTCACCAGAGTATTCGTTTCGTTTATATCACTACTGAATTTGAAATTATACTTTCTTAATGTTGATATTATATCATCTTCTGAGAATATATCCTTTTTCAAAGAAGCCAGCATTTCCTTCTGATTCTTCTCCAATAATCTCTTGTTCTCCTTTAATACAATTTGTTCTCTAAATACGAAATTGACACAGCTTTCCAAATAGCTTCTCCTAATGTCATCCCCGATGTTATTTGGCCAGAAATCGAATGGCTGTAATTGATCCAGATCACCTGTTGCTAGAAATCTGATATCACTATGATTTCTCATATATACATCGATCTTTTTCAGTAAATGGGGTGAATATAATGCGACTTCATCAAAACATATGCAATGATAACTGCTTACGTCGAATCTATTCTTCTTCTCATACTCAACTCCTCCAGCAAATCCTCCAAAGTATCCCAGCAGTCTATATAATGTTACAGCATCAAATCCGTCTTTCCTTAATTCTTGTGCTAATCTGTTAAATGGGGTCACAAATAATATCTTATTATCCTGACCCCCGAAATTTCTGACTGCAGTTGTTTTACCAACTCCTGGATATAATCCTTTAACCAGGACCTTCGTATTCTCTCTGAAGATTGTATTCAATTCATCTGTGTCCATCTCGTTATTCACCTTAATGTAGTTAATTTCACTTCTATCCCTTACCATATATTTATTGTCTCTCCTGGCGAATTCCTTACAGGGCAATACTTTATTTTTCTCGAGTTTAATTCCTCCGATTTCATTGTTAAACTCAAACAATCCCTCAACTAAATCAATATCTTCTTCGACCATAATACAATCTGTCTTAATTCCCCTAACTCTAAGTCCTTTCGTAACCACCTCATTATATAACAAGCTCATCCTGATCGACATCTTATCATAAATTAATTCTTTGATACTTCTGAAGCCTTCAACTAATCTCTTTTCCTTTTTGCATACAAATAAGTAAAATACCTCTCCATTCTCTCGAAGTAAAGACATAATCCTTCCTCCATACTTGATTTGAAAATAATGTGCCTCATTCTCATTATTGAATATCTTGCATATATTTACTTTATTATATCTCTTCTCCATTAATCCAGTGGTTACATTTACAATCTGTTTCTTATGCTTAATTTCAATACTTTCATCCAGATATAGCTCATCAATATATTGCTTGTAATTAACATCAACAATATTTGATGGCCTTTTAACGAGAATTACATCAAAAGAAACCCTCAATTCTCTTGCTTTCTTCACAACGATCCCATAACATCTGGTATATGTACTCCCGAATAATATAACTGATAATCTACTGCTATCCGTGCACTTAACGAAATACATATTTAAATCCTCAATTTCTTCTCCTTGATATTCCTTATAATTGTCAAAATAATCAAATACTGGAACATACATTAGATCGTATAGCATGCTGGTGTAAGCCTTATTAACATCAATACAATTAAATAGCCTGCATTCGTCTTCTCCGATTCTCCCGAAACTTGGTCTACTTGAGTACTCTTCTTCGAAGTCTAACACTTCCTTATTATAATTGCTCATAACATTTTTAACTAATACATTGTTCAGGAACTTTTGATTTGCTTTATGGAAATTTTCATATATTTCAACATCTTCCAATTGAATCGAGATATTGTCTGGGGATCGACTATCACTGCTCTCAATAATTGCTTCAATCCCATTGATCTTAAATGCTAACTGCTTGATTCTACCACAGTTAAATGAAATCTTTGGCGTATAGTTGACTTCGAGCATATTAACCAATAATGAGTTCATATCTTCCAATGTAATGAATTTGACTATCTTGGGAATATCTCCGCCTTCCGCAACTATCTCCACTAACTTCACAGCAATTTCATCTAATGAACTAATGAATATTGCTTTTAATCCATTATCTGTCTCGACATTCTCCATGAATTTATATCGCTCACCGACGTCAATTTCATTCATTTCATTAAAATCTTCTAAATCTCCATATTTCACTCGCAAATCTCTGATTTTATAAGATGCATCTTTATCTAACTTATAACAATGCCCATCATGTACTAAAATCCTTAATATGAGTTATAGTCAGCCATTTTTTTAAAGTTAAACAGACCAGGAAATTGACCAAGGATTGACCAGAAAATTGACCAAGAGCTGACCAGATAATTGACCAACTATAATATTAATAAAATGTATGAATAATAAGCTAGTTTTTGATAATATACTACACATTACATTATAGATTCTTTATTGTTACATTACTTATAATAAATTGTTCA
>Ga0209960_1001834_pt1 | contig 24626 bp, 15 predicted proteins | sample ThiBiot_500_plan_2_FD_183947 | JGI IMG/M metagenome (GOLD analysis project Ga0209960, IMG submission 183947) | Wastewater bioreactor microbial communities from Cape Town, South Africa - Thiocy_expt_500_plan (SPAdes) | ecosystem: Engineered > Bioreactor > Thiocyanate-remediating >...
GCTCCAATTGCATTTTGACATTCCATTTTAAATTCATTCCATGCTTGGGTATCCATATTACTTTGCGACAATAGCGTTATCGCGCGACACATCGATTTAATAGTTTATCTGCGGTCTCGTTTACGCTCGCATCCTTATATTTTTCAAGACTATTATGATAATGGGTTGCCATGCAATGATACGCGTATTGAAACTTTTTAAATGCTTCTGCTAGATTATTATCTTTGCAGGACATTGCTGACATTATTTGATTGCTTACAGTATCCAAGTATTTATTTTGAGTACAAGATACGAACGAAAGCACATTATCGTACTCGGGCGCTGCAATTTCCCTTAAAGCTTCTTTTTGAACAGACAAAGGCTGACAAGACAAATTAATCAATAAGTTGGATGCGTCAAAATCAGGATTTAATTTATAACAAAAATCGATACAATTAAATCCATCTGCATTTCGTAGGGTAGGCACAGCCCCAGAGATTAACAATTCATCAACCACCTGCTCAAACCCACCTTTGATGGCCAGATGTAATGCTGTGTTGGAATCGGCGCCTGTCGCATTCACATCTACCCCGTGCTCGATTAATATATCAACAACATCATTATGACCTTTATCTGCAGCCCCGTGCAGCGCATTATTTCCGAGCTCATCAACAGCATGAATATCAACGTTGTAAGCAAGTAGTCTGCGCACGCTGTCTGATTCCCCAAGTCGCGCAGCAAAAAATAAGGGTTTAGTCTTGCGAATGAGGGTATCGACGTGTTTTTTGTCCTCGATTGTATCCAGCTCAATAATCAATTCAGCGAACAAATCAGTGCGCTCGCTTGCCACATAATCAATAACTGAAGAATAAAGTCCATTATTTACATACTTTAAGCATTCACTTTGTTCTGCGAGTGGCAACCGTAACATGTGCTTGAGAAATAAATTTAAATAACGAAAATGTCCGCGTAAGACTATATCAAAAGCATTACGATTGAATTCATCTCGGATCATCAAGTTTGAGTGTTTTAACAGATATTCAGTCAACTCATCAGATTGGTTATGGATAACGGCATAATGTAATGCGGTATAACCATGTACGTCTTTCGACTGTGAGTCAGCACCTTGTTCCAGTAGAAATTGGACTATATCAAAATGACCACTAATTACTGCAGTATGCAAAGGCCGAACCTCCCATTCTTCGTATGCATTGAGATCAGCACCCCAGTCCATGAGGAGTTTAACAATAGGTAACCGTCCGTTTCTCGCAGCACAAACAAGAGCGCTACCCTGTGTTACATGTCGATATTGAGTTGCGGCTTTTTTTGTATAACGATCTAGTTCAAATTCAGTAAGCGCATCTTGCTCGTAGATCAATGCATATTGGAGGGCATTATTGCAAAGTGAATTTTCAAAAATAAATTGCTCCTGGGCTGAATCTAAATCTGAAGTAAGAGGTAAAATATGTCTGGGTAATTTATTGTAATCTATCCCTAGCTTTAATTTATTGGGGTTTACCAAAGCATCCTCTAAATTAATTTTTTGTTCTTGTAATGTCGCGTGCGCCTCAGACGCGCTCTGATTAAAATCTTCCAAAATTTTATTTAAATCACTTGCGATAACTTGAACACAGTAAATACTACCTTGGGTTAAACCCGTATAGGGTTCAAACAAAAGTTTAAGGTTTGCTTCTAAATCGGGCATTCGCTTAAAATATTTTGTTCTTTTTTTAGGATCGAGACTCTGCCAATAGTCATTGAATAACGCAATACCTATATTAGCCTCCGTGCCCGCTTTGTATTCAGAGCCAGACCCTTTAGCAACTCCTCCAGCCCATAAAGAGGCAACTAATTGGGTTAATTTAGCACTTATTTCAGGTCCATTCAGTCTAGAATGATTATGGGAAACAACAGCATCAAAATAATTTTGAGTTTGCACAGAATGATTTCTTAATCGTTTCACTTCTGCTTTGGAAAGAAAATCATAAGAGTCTCCAACCAAATGACGAAATCTCCCTGTATCGGATACAGCAGCCTGTTCAATACATTTTTTTACCGGAATAAATAATCGCTGATCATCGGATAAAACAAATTCATAGAGCTTGAAGCTATGTATATTCTCGTTATAAATATCCTCAGAATAAGCAAGGGTTGGCATAAGGATGAAATAAGGCCCTGCGCCAGGAGTTAAGGCTTGGATATCAGCAGTAGTTTGCGCACTTGGTGCAATTGCTTGGGCTATCTGTAAGCAAAACTGATTCACATCATCAAAAGGTTTACATGTGTAGCATAAACGGCTAAACCGAATGCGCTCCCAACGTGCTCTTAAAACCTCTGATAAATTTTGATTTAGAGCATCAAAATCTGGTTTCTGTTGATTCAGCAAGGGCTTGAAGCAGTCCTTAAATTCGGACAGGGTAAAGAGTTTTTCAAATAGCTCCAGTCTTTTTTCAGTGCTATTGGGCTGCTTTTCAATTAATTTCTGTTCAAGAGTCTTAATTTCCTTGTATAGTCGCCTTATCTCATCTAACGAAAGCATAGCTCATCACAACCGTTCGTAAATTGTAGAAATATTATACATGATTTTTTTTAGCACTCATATTGGTTCTTTACTCCCTGGACAAATTTAACCCAAGAATTATGAATACCCGCTGACTTGTTCCAGTGAAGCTATAATGTATGTGCTATAATGTTTTTTACATGAACTTATCTTTAAGATAAGCATCATATCGCCCTTTTATTCACTGGATAGCCAATGTGACGCAGAGACCAAATCCCTTAATTGATGTCTCTTCCCAGCGCGAATCCTGTGCATGTGGGGTCGGCCTTGTGGTGCATTTTTCGACCCAAAACCAATTAGAATCGTCACATGAGCTGGTGAAAGAAGCTTTAAGTCACTTGGCAAACTTCCACTATCGGTCGGGTTTTAATGATGTAACTTCGGAAAGTGACGGCTCTGGAATCCGCTTTTATGGATTGTCGACGTTTTTTTTTAACAAATTACTTAGCCGGGGTGAGTTTAATGCGGCAAACCTGCCGCCACTTGAAGCAGGAACCTATGCGATTGGTCAATTTTTCTTACCTGAAAATAAAATACAACAAGACAAAGCAAGAGAACTAATTTGTAGAAGCGCCGAAAAAAAAGGGTTCATTATTCGCGGCTGGCGCGATTTACGCAAAGCAATGAATTGCGATTTACTTTCAAAATCCGCTCGGAAAAAAATGCCTGCCATTTGGCAGGCACTGATACAACGGGAAGAACACACTAAATTACGAGAACGCAGCCTGCTTGAGTTAAGTATCGCACTCTATCATCAAGCATATAAGAAACGCATATTCTTTCATACCCTTAGTTTAAGCTGCGAAAAAATTGTTTATAAAGGAATGATTCCACCGGACTTACTTAAAGAAATCTACCTGGATCTCCAAGATGCTGACTTTACGGCCTATGCTGCTGATTTTCACGCACGCTTTGCCACCAATACGAGCACCTTGTGGTCCAACTCCCAACCATGTCCTCACTTTATAAGCCACAATGGTGAACTAAACTCTGCTCCTGCAAATGCCCGTGAGATGAGTAGCGAATTAAATAAATATCAATTTAAGGGAATTTATCCCAATCAGCAGCTCTCTGATTCAATGCAATTTGACGCAGATTTAGCCAATCAAATTGTTATGAAGCAAATTACTTTAGCTGAGGCTATGGTACGCCTGATGCAACCATCCGCACCGAGTTATCCCACTGAAGTTGAAGCAATGTTGCAATTATGGAGTGCCGAACGCACCCCCTACAATGGCCCTGCTTTTATTGTGGCCGGGGCTGAACGTCATTTTATGGCTAAATTAGATACAATGGGACTGCGCCCTTCTCGCTGGTGCAGAATTATCGATAAAAGCGGGAGGCAACGCATTTACGTGGCCTCGGATGATTTTATAAATCCAAATAATGACGACCTTGTAGAAAAAGGCCATCTTGAACCTGGGGGCATGCTCCTCATTACCCCCGAGGGCAATCTTCTCAATACTGCGAGCATCCTTGAAAAAATTTCAAGACGTTATGCACGAGATAATCCAAAACATTTTACGCATAAAGCATCACAAACGCTCCATCTTTTACCACAAGAACCTGTACCGTTGCCGTTCTTTCTTTCAGGCAATGAGCTTAACCGAATTTTATATGCCAGTGGCTGGGATTTCGAAGCGGAGGAGCAGGTGGTGCGTTATATGGCAGAATATGGCATTGAGCGCACAGCAGCCATGGGGGATGATACCAACATACTTTATACCAGCCATCGCCCGCCCCATCCTTCTTATTTCTTTCATCAATTATTTGCCCAGGTTTCTGCCCCGCCTCTGGATTCGATTAAAGAACGGGAACGATTTTCCTTAACGGTTAATTTAGGGCGTATACATCAGGAAATCATGGAGTCAGTATGGCAGCTTAGATCACCGGTATTAGCGGTACATGAACTCTTTGTTATCCAATCTCTACCACAAACCGTAATGATTCCAATCCATAATCCGCTTTTTGCCAAGAGTCAAAAAAATTCACTCTTAAACTCGATAATGGAATTTACCGCACGACTCACAGCACATATTCAAGAACATGATGGCGGTATTCTCATTCTTAGCGACCAGGAGCGCAGTCAATGGCAAATAGCTCTTCCTGATCTAATCGCCGTAGCTTTAGCGCGCGCGATACTCGCAGCTCATAAAAAAGATGGCGACTTTGCTGTGATCATCGATTCTTATCAAATTCATGGACCCCATCAAGCCTCGACATTATTAGCCCTAGGTGCAAAAGCCCTTTACCCCCGTGGAGCCTATGCCAAAATTCATACACTTTTCGCAGAGCCTGCTTCTTACTGTGTTCGCTATCGTGAGGCACTGCAAAAATGCCTACTAAAAACAATGGGCAAAATGGGAATCACCGACGTAAATAATTACATTAGTGGCGATTTGTTGGGCGCTATCGGTTTAGATTTAGAGTTTGTGATCTCTGATGAAATAACTTTGGCTTCTATTTTCCCAGGTATTACCTCACCGTTTAAGGGTTTAAATTTACTGGAGATATTAACCGAGTGGTTTAAGCGCCATCAGGTTGCATACAATTATCAACACGATTTTTCCATGTTACCGCGCTCTGGATATTACATGCCCGAAAAAAAAGGAGTGAAACATGGATACGGCCCACCGGTTATTAATGCGTTTACCGATTGGATGAAAGAAGAGACGCTAAAAGCCATAACCTATCAATTACATCGGCGTTTGCACCAACAAGGATACAGCGATTTTATTAGTGACTTACAAAACTATACTATTGAAAAAGGTTTTATCGATCCAAGTTACAAAAATAGAGCAGGCTTTTACCCTGTAGAGTATTTAGAGCGCGCCGAGCCTTCAATGGCATTTACGCAGCTCATGGAACAAATCGATGCTTATAATCAACGACACCCCACAGCGTTACGCGATTATCTTGTTATCAAAACGGATAGAACGGCTTTAACCACCCGAGTAAACATGCAAACTACGGCAGAAATCCGAGCTTGTTTATACGCCGGAAGTATGAGCCAAGGAGCACTGACTGTAGCAAACCCGGAAGAACCGGAACGGCTTAAAGCCCATGAAACGTTAACTCGCGGTATGAATGCTGTAGGCACCCAATCGGCCTCGGGTGAGGGAGGCGAAGCCGAGGCGGATCTTACACATCGGTTGACGAGTACCCGCAGCAAACAATTTGCCTCAGGTCGCTTTGGTATTAGTGTTTATCAAATCCTAAGCGCCGATGAGATTGAAATTAAAATCGCTCAAGGAGCAAAACCTGGAGAAGGTGGCGAATTACCCGGAACTAAGGTGTCTATTCGTTTTGCTGCCCAACGTGGGGGCATGCCAGGCATGGGTTTTATTAGCCCCCCACCCCATCATGATATTTATTCAATCGAAGATTTGGAACAGTTGATTCATGATTTGAAATCAGTCAAACCAGATTTACGAGTCGCCGTTAAACTGGTTTCATCACCGGGGATTGGACCGATTGCCGTGGGTGTAGCCAAGGCGGGGGCTGATATCATCAATATCGCGGCCTACTCCGGAGGCACTGGTGCTGCACAACAATCCAGCATAAAACATGCAGGCTTCCCAGCAGAATATGGACTTGTAGCTGTAGATGAAGCGCTGCGAGAAGCAAAGCTGCGATCTTTAGTTAAATTGCGCTGCAGTGGAGGCTTTAAAACAGCAAACGATCTCTTGATTGCAACCATTTTAGGTGCAGATCTCTTTGAACTGGGAACTACTGCTATGCTTACCCTAGGGTGCAAGATGCTGCGCACCTGTAACCTCAGTTGCCAACCGGGTGTTGCCACGGATGGTGAATTGTTTAAAGGAGAGCAAATAAATACGGAGCGATACTTTGTGCTCCTAGCGGCACAAATTCGCGTTCAATTACAAGCACTTGGCTATCATTCTCTTACCGAACTGAGAGGGCGTAGGAACTTATTATCATTAATACATCATGAACACCTCAAAAAATATGACTTATCAGCCCTTCTTTCACCTACGGTACATAAAAACCCCGCTCAATCTCAGGTAGTTAAGGCCAAACATCGTCGCACGCAAAAACTCGTCCGCCTCAAGGAGGATGCCCTGGTTCGCCATCTTTTCACCTTGATGAGAAACGATAGCGTCGAGTACAACTCACCCCTTATCGAATTATCAACTCAAGACCGTAGCTTTGGTGCACGAATAATAGGAGGACTCGGTTCTTGGCTGCGCGAAAATCCACAAGCTAAAATTGTCATTAATACCTGCGGTAATGCGGGACAAAGCTATGGGTTTGTTAATACGCTACTGTTAATCCATCAAGGATTCGTACAAGATGGTTGTGGCAAGAGTATGACCGGCGGGGTATTAGTTGTTAAAGCGCCTAAACTTGCCACGGTATATAATCCACATGAGCACACCATTGCCGGTAATGCGTTATTTTATGGTGCTCGCGGCGGACAGGGATTTATCAATGGACAAGCAGGACACCGCTTCGCTATTTTGCTTAAAGGTGCAGAGGTCGTTGTTGAGGGTGTGGGGGATTTTGCTTTTGAATATATGACCTCAGGTACTGGGCTGCTTTTGGGTTCTGCAGGCCGAGGTTTAGCCACCGGCGCATCAGGCGGCATCATTATTGTTTACGATCCAGAAAATCAAACTCAGGCATCCGACAGTGTCCGCATGGCCAGTCCAATAGAACGGGCGAATTATAAACAAGTAATCCATGAACTCTTACAAGAACACTGGTTATACACTGACTCGCCCCGCGCGCGTATGCTTTTAGATAATTTTTGTTTAAATGACTATAAAGTGCTGATACCCACAGCGATGGATCAAGTTCAATCTTGGTCTCAAGTACTGGATATTATTCATACCTACTGTTTGCGCAAAAGCGGTCTTACACGGGGAATGGAGGTATGGCTGCAACAAAAAGTAGAGACACTGAACAAGCCGACAGCGGACACACGTCAGCGCGCGGAAAAATTGCTTAATCATCCCGATATTTGCGTACTACCAATAGCAATTCAGCAACAATTGCAAAATCATCTAATCCTACCCAATAATGAAATTAATATACCCGTTCATCAAATAATCCATCCTAAAAAGGGCCACTTGCAGCCGTTTATGCAAAAAAATCCGGTTGCCATACGCTTAAAAGATATTACCGGTATTCCTGATTATCGCTTATTAGAGCCGCTACGCTCGATTAAAAATTATCTCGCCATACTTTATAAAGATGCATCTGGATGTTCCAGCTGTCGTTCACAATCATGCGCTGGTGATTCTGAAGTAAATACCGGTTGCCCTGCCGGTAAACAAATTAATACGATTAATGCCCTGTTAAAACAAATAGGAACAATACCTGATGATGGCACTTTAACCCCGCTGCAATGGCGCTATTTGCGGCAAGCTTTTACCGTACAAATAGCAGAAACACCCTTTATTGCTTATACCGGGGTTGCCTGTCCTGCTCCGTGTGAAGATGCCTGTACCGAGTCGATTCCAAACTTTGGCCCCCCTAATCCACTTCGCGGCAACAAGAATATCGGTGAACCCGTATCCATTAGAAATATTGAATATGCTTTATATTTACTGGGTTCGGCTTTGGGATGGTTTAATGGCAAGGAACCAGATGCTTTTATTCAAACAACGGATGCTTTGACTGAATACCATCAAATCATGAGTGAATTTACGCCGCCATTTAGCCCTTCGCGTTCATCTAAAGCAGATAAAGAGCTCATTATCATAGGGTCCGGTCCCGCAGGCATGCAATTAGCCTATCGTGCTTTAAAAGATGGTATCTCCGTACGCATGTATGAACGCTCCAGTCATCCTGGCGGACTCTTAATCGATGGTATTCCTGCGCATAAATTTGACAAAAAATACATTCAAACGGATTTTGCGGCCCTACATGATATGGGATTGAAATTATGGACGGAGCGCGAGATTGCCTTTGATGCAAATCAAGGTGCCTTTTATGAATTAAACAGCGGTGAAATCATCGCGCATCGTGATTGCCCACAACACTACATTGCCCTATGTACTGGGGCAGGTAAACCCCAGGAGTTAGATCCTGCGGTGCTCGAGCAAGCTGGTGACCTTAGCTCGTCGCGTATTGTGCATGCGATACAGTTTTTAAAAGCGGCTAACGAGCTTGCCCGCGCATTGCAGGCACGGGTTGATTACACCAACGCTGAACGAGAAGCGCTAATACAATCTTATTTAGGCACTATGGATCCAAGAAATAAAAAAATTGTGGTCATTGGTGGCGGGGACACGGCGCAAGACATTATTCGTTGGTTGTGCCGCTACTTAAATCAGGAGGATAATGTTCTTAGTCAGCTTGAAGTTTTAGTTCGTGGTCCTGCCATTCATCATCGAGAAATCTGGGACGGTTATCCCGCACCCTCGCTCGCCCCGACAACAGAAAATAAAATGAAAAGAACAGAAATTAACTATGTTCATGGCACGGAACAATTTTTAGTTGAACCCATAAAAATAGAACAGCAAGAAGACCAACGTTTAAGACTATACATAAAAAAATCAGTTTATCTATACCATGAAATCATTACGAACGATAAAAATCAGGCGCAACTTTTTCAAAAGTTACCCCGTCATCGAAAACCTCTTGATGACAGCAAAAGCCAGGTAGAGATTCTGCACAATGTGGAGTTAATCTTTTGTGCCTTAGGATTTTCCGGTCAGATTGACGGTACCCTGTCTCAAGCTTCGGACCAAAACGATGCACAGCGTGTCTTCACCGTAGGTGATGCGGCAGGAACAAATCTGATTATCGAGGCACAAAACCATGCCAATGAAGTGTATCAACAAATAAAATCCGCTATGGGCCTATCCTGAATCGACTTAATTTCCCATCTGCGATTAATAAATTGAAGTAATAATAAACCTATTATACCCCTTGAATTGACGATAAAGAAACGTGTACACTGTTGGTTAAATATTGTGTTGAATTCAAAAAATAGGAAGGGTTCAGCGTTGGCTAAAATAATTGTAATTACTTCGGGTAAAGGCGGAGTGGGTAAAACAACCACTTCGGCTGCTATTTCTTCTGGTTTAGCTCTATTAGGACATAAAACGGTTGTTATCGATTTTGATATCGGTTTACGAAACCTCGATATCATTATGGGTTGCGAGCGTCGTGTAGTTTATGATTTTATTAATGTCGTAAATGGTGAAGCCAGCTTAAATCAGGCTCTGATCAAAGACAAGCGTTTACCGAATTTATCCATTCTCCCAGCATCACAGACACGGGATAAAGATGCCTTAACGATTGAAGGCGTGGAAAAGGTACTTAATGACTTGGCTAAAGAATACGAATACATCATCTGCGATTCTCCTGCGGGTATTGAAACCGGTGCCCTGATGGCAATGTACTTTGCAGATCACGCCATCGTGGTTACCAACCCTGAAGTATCTTCAGTGCGTGACTCCGATCGCATTCTTGGCATCCTATCGAGCAAAACCAAACGTGCGGTCGAAAACAAGCCACCCGTACAGGAGCATTTACTCCTTACCCGTTATGACCCAGAGCGCGTTGAGCGCGGTGACATGCTCTCAGTACATGATGTAAAAGAAATTTTGGCCATTCCGTTAATTGGAGTAATACCAGAATCCAAATCAGTGTTGAAGGCTTCAAATACGGGTGTTCCTGTCGTGTTGGATGACACCAGTGATGCAGGACAAGCATACCAGGATGCAATCGCCCGTTTTCTTGGTGAAGAAAAACCTATGCGCTACATAAGCAATGATCGTAAAGGATTACTACGTCGCCTGTTCGGAAAAAACAAGGAGGAGGTAGCTGTATGAGTATTTTCAATTATCTACGTAAAAGGACGGCTACTGCATCAGTAGCAAAAGAGCGCCTGCAGATTATTATCTCTCATGAACGCTCCCAACGTAATACTCCGGATTATTTGCCGCAGCTGCAGGAAGAGATTCTTGCAGTTATTGCCAAATACGTACACGTTACTCGCGATAAAGTAAGTGTCAATTTGGAGCGGATGGGTGATAATTCGGTGTTGGAATTAAATATTACTATGCCCGATGAAGCCACGGAAGTCGCTTAACTCCCGTACTCGCGCCTACATACTTAAAAGGATTGTTCTTGTAAAAGGACTTATAGCCCCTTATAACTTTATTTTCTTATTGGGTTGAAATATCTCATCCTCTGCTTTACGTTTTTTTGAAGGTTGCTTAAAAAAATCAATCTTACTATGAAGCACTTCTTTCAAATGAATATCAAAATAATCATAATCTCTATTACGCAAAGACAGCGGTACATTCATGCCACAGGAGCAAAAAACCTCTGCAATTTTTTCTTTAAACGATTGGGGAGTGGATAAGATGCCCTTTCGTATCAATGAATTAATTTTGTTTTTGTACGCTGTGAATTCTTCGATAAACTCAGCGGAAATCCAATTTTTTTTATGCGCGCGCGTAAACATCTTAAATAAATGTTGCGTCGTTTGACTTAAATTGGGCTCTAAATCATTCGTTGTATTTGATAAGATGGAGGGATTCACGAGCATCAATTGTACCAAGATATGAAATATAATTTCTTTCTTTTTCTCCGTAGGTGCTCTACCAAGAACCCATTCAATTAAACTAAACTCATTATGAGCCGGAGCTTTAAATAAAACAAAACTATTTAAAGGAGACATAGTTCTCAAACAAAGCAGATCATAAAGTAAATTCCATCGATCATCCTGAGCACAAAACCATAATATAGATGCATCTTTATACTCTCCGTCAATAGGCATAATATTGAGGGAGGCATGAGGGTTTTTGCGAAAAATTTCCCGTAATAATTGCCATTTCTCTTGATAAGCCAAGTACCAAGGTATGGTTTTCCCCTGCTCCTCAGGTTTATTTAAACTAAAATTTAGGGGTGCATCCAATAGATAAGTATAAAGGTGTTTTAATAGCTGTTCTTGCATACCGTATTTTAATGCAAATAGACTGAGCACAACTGCTTGCTTGGGTTTAAAATCTATTGCTGGAAAGAAGCTCACTTGAATACCTTGAGCAAAAATCCATTCAAGTGCTTGCCAACATTCATTATCTAATAGCTGCTGCAAGAAGTCCCTCTTTATAGTCTGATTTTGCGCTGGGCACAATAAACTGATTTTAAAAAAATAATCATAAATAAATTCGGGGTTACTAACTCGCGCCGCATAAAGCCATAAACGAATATTTTGCTCCAGAGTCATGCTACTGGGGAGTAATGCATGAATAATTTCTAAATTCATTGTAGCTAATGCAGCCTGGATGGGACTTAACTGAAGATCACTATTGATTTTAAAGGCATCGAATTTGAAAATACTTGTCAGCTCTGCAATTTTTTGCAAATCCCCTGCATCAATCGCTTCAAATATGGATTTCGTCACAACAAACTGCCAGATAATTTTCATACGCTCTATTTATCATCCTCTAATTAAAAATGCTATCGGCAACAATCGTCTAGAAATACATTGAAGCACACTCATAAAAATTTTTTTCTCAAATAATTAGTCATTGGTTTTTCGTAATAGACATAACATATAATTGAAAAAATAATTGTCCCTATAATGATAAGCCACAAACTTAAATAAGAGAGATTAATTAGTTTGAACTGTATTAAAACCGCTACGTACAACAGTATTGGAAAATGAACTAAATAAAGTGAGTAACTTCCATGCCCTAAGAGCGTCAAAAATTTCACACGTAAAAACTTTGGATTATGAATTAACAAATAACTCAAAAGCAGCGATAAAAAGACTGGGGCTAAAAGTAAAATATATAATGGCATAAAAAATATAATCAGCAACTCAACAACCAATGTAAACAAAAATAAGGAGCGAAAATTTATATTTATTTTTAAAGAAATCTCATAGCATACCATGCCCAAAGTAAACTCGACTAAACGACTTATCGGATTCATATAAAAGAATGAAACAAAGGGAGTTTCAGAGACAATCGAATGTGAAGAGACCCAATAGCAGGTTAAACTAGAAATAGCACTTAAAATCGTTAAAAGCATTATTAGGAATCGTGTGTTCAAATTTTTAATCAGCGGAATAAGGAACGGAAAAAAAAGATAAAAGACCAGTTCCGTGCTAATTGACCATCCCGGAAGATTCCATCCATATTGTGCGGGTGCAAAGCCAGCAGTAATGGACTGGAGACCAAAAAACTGCATTGCAAAACTCCCCCAAGTACAATTTTTAATATAATCTAGGTGCAATGCAGGTAAAGAGTCTGAGACGAAACGATCAGCTATTAGCTTAAAGGGGATGAGCATAATTAACGGCAAAATATACAGGGGATATATCCTGGAGAACCGCTTAAAATAAAAGCGACTTGTCTTACCCGCTTTGGAAAAATTCTCTCGTTTATAAACATGGGTCATGATCATCCCTGAAAGAATAAAAAAACCCGTAACCGCGTATTGTGCGAGCTCGCGTGGTAATATTAAGTATGCTGGAAAAAATAACTTAACATGCGCAAAAACAACGACTAATGCTAAAAAAAATCGAATTGAGGTTAATGCATCGATTTCTTGAGGAAATTTTCGATTAATCATCATAACCTGGTAATAAATTTTGACATTTATCAAATACCTATCCAAAAAATAGCTTAAGGTCTAGGATTAGGAACTACTTCCTCATGTTGCAAAGTTGTGCCCCCACTATTATGCATAAGGGAATAATTTTGTGGTGCTTTATTTTTCTGCTCATTAAATGAAGCTATTGAATCTGTTGCGGCCTCATTTAATCGCTCCCACTCCAGCAGATAAAGCGTTGGATCCGTAAATTTACCCTGAGCATATTTACACGTTATCACCATTCTGGATGCAAATACGGCGTTGTAACACTCATGGACACACTCTACTTTAAAATCTGAGAAATTAAGGCCAACTGCTTCTGTATTCAATGCGGGGAATTGAGTGATTAAAGCATCAAACCAATGATTAAAACCGGATAAAACCTGTTTTTGTGTGAGCTTGAATAGCGCCTCACTGACTCCTGAGGTCGTATTTTTAAATTCTTCTTTATGTTCTTTGAAGAAATTTTCCTGACCGACACGAAAAGCTGTGGCCCCCTCATTATCTAACCATTTATCAACCAGCGCATACTGCTCAGCTGATGTGGTAATGCTGGTTATCAATGCGATAACCTTCGGTGCCCAAACGTTATAGATCTTCGTATTCATGATTACTCCTCCATAAATTTTGGCAATATAACGAATTCTGCTTTTTCTGTAAAGAAAAATACCCTCCCTTGCGGGAGGGTGGGTTTTTTTAGAAACCACCGGGTAAATTAAGAACCCCAGGCTTGGTTGGCGTTGCGGGTTGGGCATTAATATTGCACCCTTTAGATTTATCGGCAACCTTAGAAACAGTACCATCAGTATTGATTGTTAAGGTACACAAATTGCTATTACTTCCGCTGATAGTCATCGTTGAAGGAGCAGGAAGACTTGATATGAGACACGCGGGATTTTTCGTTACCGGATCTGGACAGGTTATGGTGTTATTAATCACCACAGGATTAAATGGAGCACCTAAATAAACCATGTAGGAAAATTTGGTTGGTGGATTAGGTGGCTGTGGTGGCTCATTCCCCCCTTTACAGAGCTGACCTTTGATTTGACCAGCAGGAATATTGGCAATAGAGCACACAGCTGTACCATTATTGTAAAAATTAACAGTACTTGTGGTGTTATTCCCATTATATGCGCTGACATAGGTCGCATCGCCTGAACCAAAAACCGCATAAGTAGGTGTATCCGCAGTAATATTGGTATTAAGTGTCCCAATATTACCCAAATTTTGAATCCAGTAATAAATACTTGGCATCGATTCACCTGGGTCAGGGATATTCTTCTGCTGATCAAAATATTGCGTGAAATATTGTAAGGCTTGAGTTGGTGAACCAAGCGCATAATATTTTAGCAATGTTCCACAATAAGCAGAGTTACTTGCAACACCGGAGCACGGATTTTTTGCATCTTGAATATAAGCTTTATTTACAAAATCCGGGCTTATACCCATATATAAAGAACCAGCGGTTATTGGGAATGTATTTGAAGCCAAATTTTGATAGTAACAGGGTTGTGCCGCGCAAAAGTAAGTGGATCGATCTTGCTTGCCACCCCAAACATTTCCGACCAACCAATATACTTGACCCGTAGTCGTATTTGACCATCCCTGGGGAAATACGCCTGAGTTTGGATTTTGATTAAAATGATAATGATTCAATCCTTCACCCTCGGTAGCATAAAGGTATAAACCGGTTTTAAGCAAATCTTGAGGTGACGTATTATCCCCCTCAAAAGTTAATCCTTGCGTATTAGTACCCCATAGGATGATTGCCTGTGCCAGATTCATAAATTCAGAACTTGCTTCCTCATTCACGTTATCAAAGCTATAAGGCATCCCAAGTGCTGACGATAAACCAGCATAGGGGTCAAATCCACGAAAATGTGGAAATTGTGTGGGTTCGGAACTATCTTGCCCATACTTGAAGTTGGCAATATCCCGTATTAAGAGATTGACCATACCGCCATATTGTTGCGCCCATTTTTTATCATATTGCGCAATGGTGGCCGCAGCGTCAACCAAGTACCCCCAATGGAAGCTATGATCCGTAAGTGTCGTTGCAGTAAAGAAGCCGCTGGGAAAGCCAATCATGGTGTTCCACTGATTGTTATATACATAAAACCAGCTTCCTTGAGCTCGATTACAATCCGTGCCACCATTTGCACAGGGTGTCGTGTAGTCAAGTCCAGTTAAAAAGCTTGTCACTTGGTTTTTTAATTGCTGAAGCAAATTATCCCGAATCGTTTTGTACTTGCTGTTACTGCTTAAAGTATCAGCAATTTTAATTAACTGTGCTTCGCGACTTAGAATTTTTCCAGTGGCATAAGTATCTGTCCACGGATTTTTTGCGTCCAAATGAGGGTCAGCCGGAACATTAAATGAGTATCCATCCAAACGTGCTAACTGTGCTGCATTTAAACTGTTGGGGAGTACAGGCATGACACCGCGATAGGGAATTTCTGTACTAAAACGTGCAGTCTGGCCGGAGGCCGTGGGCACAAACAAATGCATGGTTCCTTTAAGGGTTTTAATCGTTGCCGTATCACTTGCACATTGGTCTTGCAGCAGGCAATTCGCTAATTCACTGTCATTTAAATTTTTGATCTGCCAAGGGTATAACATAACCGCAGGTTGCAGGCTCAACGAAGAATTATTGTAAACCTGTTGCGTCCCGAAATTAAATTGAGTTATTACCTTAGAGCTTGCCTTATCATAATCATAATCAATCTGGGTTGAATTAATAAATGTATACGCATTGGCTTTTAGGCGATTAGCTAAATCAATCGCTGCTGTATCATTTGCTGCAGGAATTGCGGCAACAGAGAAAAACGTTCCGGTATCATTAGCGTTTATTGAAGTGGCAGGCACAACCGTCCCACTCCCGCCCTGGTTCACCGGTACAATTACTGTACCTTGAGCACTTTTCCAAGTAGGTGTTGCCCCATTCGGGTTTGCATAATAGGCGTAATAACGCGGTGCTTGATCCGATGCATTTTTTGTCCTAAAGACACTAACACCATTAGCATTACTTAGGAGTTGTGCACCTTGAGAGTTAGTAAAACGTAAGTAAGACAGGCCTTGTTTATTTTTCTTTTCCACGTAAATAAAAGGAGAACCCTCAGCGATAATTGCGCTCAATAATGGGTTATTGTTATTTGCCCATTGTGCTTTAACCATCCAATCGGAGTAATCGGCTACCAGCGGTGCAGTACCCGTTAAATCACCGGTGGTCACGGTTAAATCCAAAGTATTTACATAGCCTCGGTCAATATGCACATTATCAACAATTGCATTTTGTAGTGGGATACCCATAGAGATACCACCATCACTTAAAGACACCGTCAGGGGGTTGGGAATCATTAACAAAGGAGTTAAATAGTCACTATCACGCATTTGACTTGCGGGTTTATCAACAGCGAGCAACGGAGTCCACCACATGCCCGCAGTAAGCGGCTTGTTGTTTAAACCAAATTGACTTCCTCGAAATGAGGATTTTAAAGTTGAATAGTTATCGATTAAGGGGTATCCAGCATCTTTAGATACACGAGATGGGTATTTTTGCGCTAAATTATTAATTTGCTGATTATCATAATAAATTCCCTGCCCTATTGAAGTTGCTCCAAAAGATAAGGAACTATAGAGAAGACAACCTGTGACCCATAAAGAACATATTCCTGCGTTTTGCTTGACAAACATTGCGACTCTCCTTAGTGAAGTTCTCCTGATTGATTAGAATGGTGCTGAAATGATAAGAATTTATTCTTAGTTTGTTTCGCGGGCTAAGTCAATATTTTAGAAATATAAAAATACTTTTTTTATACATTATTTACTTATTGATTAATTTTTATAAAAAAATTTTAATGAATTGCGAATCCAAGAATTAAAGCAATCCACATAATTGCTCCATAATAGACACTAATCTCAAAACCTTTGAAACAAAGCTCAGGTTTTGCTTGCATCAGTAATTTTTGTTGCCAAATAAGGATGCCCCAAGACAGAATCCACAGAACATAAAAAGACGCCGATACCTGCAACATCCAGGCGAGATATAGCCACAAGGTTTGCATAACGAGCTGTAATAGGCTGATGATTAAATGCGTGTGCTGTGCAAAATAAATTGCTGTAGAACGGACTCCTATTTTTAAATCATCTTCCTTATCAATCATGGCATACAAAGTATCATATAAGACAATCCAGGAGAAATTCAACAGGAATAATAAAACACAGGTATCATCAAGTGGCTTATTTGAAGCAACAAAGGCCATGGGAATGCCCATAGAAAATGCAAGTCCTAAGATGAATTGAGGCGCCGCTAAGAACCGTTTACAAAATGGGTACAAAGTGGCAACTGCAAGCGCAACCATCCCCCATAAAAAACAGGCTGCAGGTAATTGTAGTAATATCAACAAAGCAATAAACAAAAGAAAGCACAATAAAATCAACGCTTCTTTTGTTTTGAGTTCGCCCGCAGCAAGAGGACGTAATTTAGTGCGTGTCACCTGTTGGTCAAACTCTTTATCTGCCAGGTCATTGAGCACACATCCTGCAGCCCGCATGATGACGGTTCCACAAAAAAACAAGAACAAGAGAGACCATGAAGGTTGGCCCCGTTGCGCAATCCACAGAGCCCATGCGGTGGGAAACCAGAGCAATAAGGTGCCAACTGGTTTATGAAAACGCATGAGCCGCCAGTAAGCGCTAAATTTCATCAATACAACTCCCCCACTTCAGGCAGCATCACTTCCAATAAATATAGGGATTCTCGGCCCAAAAATGAATACTCCGCTAATCTTACCCATAGAGGGGTTGGTAAATTAGGAATATATTTTTTTACCCAGTAATATTCTACACATTGTTGATCTATAACATAATTTACGGAGTTGATACGCTCAACTTTGGGCTCATCAAAAATCAAATTACGAATGGATTCCTCATTAAGCCGTTGGAAAAAATCAGCCTCTAAATCATAACAACTTTTAGGAATTATACTCCGAGCATACCAATAGGAGATGCCTTGGCTTTTCATAAGAATTTCTCTTTGAAAAACCATAGTATCTTTAATACTCAACATACTCCGTGCCCAAAAATCGGTATTGAGCCATTGTTGCTTCAGCAACTGTACCTCTGCCTCACCTGTAAGCTCTCTTAGGCGATCTGTCAGCGAAGCTTGCCAGTTAAGCCAGGCCAAAACAGGTTTAGAGCACGTAGCTTTCAGAGCATAAATCAAATGTCGATTAATAGGCATTCATAAATTCTGCGAAAAATAAATGAATCATACTATATTTAATTTCATGGCAACAGCGGTAAATAAATTCACATGGTTGCAACAGGCGGATCATTTTTAACTTGAAAAATCATACATTGTTTATGCTATTAGGGTTTGTTGCACTAACCAGCCCAAAACGTATAAAGCAGTAGTTCCCATATTCATGAATTAATTACCCTTAAACGCCCCAAACGGTTAAGAATAAGTTTTGTCTCTTGATGAGTGCGATGATTTTTTATTAAAAAATAACCATTACTCATTGATTCTGAAGCGTGGCTTGCAAATATAATCTTCGCTTTTTGTGTCCCATGCCAGCTAATAGCACAGGTTTGATTTTTAAATTGCCAGTGTTCTAATGTTCTTGAAGTCGTATTATCGTTTACTTTTAAAGAAATACCGTGATTCCAATTAGTTGGTTCGTCCGGGATAAGTTCGGCAGGAATACCAGAAGCCAGGGCATATCCCCGTGCAAATTGAATAGCGTGAATTATTTCATCCACCAAAATTTTTTCTTCATTTCGATAACGTAAATCGGTAAAGGATAACATACCTAAATAACAGGATAGCAGAAGCAAACTCAGGGCAATTAAAGTTTCTAAAAGAGTAAACCCTCTTTGAGTAATTGATTTTTCCTGAAGCATTCAGTTATTAGCTCAACGCTTGCCAGAAGCGTTTTTTTAAGATGGGCTCTGATACTAACCGTTCCAAATCATCCACTTGTATCAGAGGGGACGGACTATTAATGATACTTGATCCCAAGCTTAAACCTGCAAGAATTACTTTAAATGGTTTATATCGTAAAGAAATTTCATTAAGCTGCTCGATGAGGATATCTTGATTTACAAAATGAACCATAAATAGATAATTTTTTTGCAAGTAAATTTTTATTTGCTCCAGAAGCTGCCTTGCATTGTCACTTAAATGTTCCCGGACCATCAGAATTAATGGCGCCCCTGCGTCAACCTCAGCAGGGCCGTTATCCGAGCGAGTTTTTAAGATCCAGGGTCTAATCCCTAGATGGTTCAGATAATATAAAGTAAGCGGACTATGCATGGTCGAGTAAGCCAAAAACCGTGATGGATTATAACTTGAAAAAAATAAGGCGTCAGCAATAATCTTGTCCTTTCAGGGCAATGCGATCGTGGCGTTCCTCGTCTCATCATTTCCCTGATTGTTACTTATGTTATTCCCTGTTAAAGCAGCAATAATAATATCGTCACTTGCTTGCTGATGAAAATAGGTAAGCACCTGGATTGCCTGATCCAAAGACAGATTCCATTGGTTAAAATATAATTTTTTATGCACCTGCGGGTCTAAGTTAATGATTTCCAGCAACATAGAGAAGTATTCTGAACGCACTGCTGCAGGATCTTCCTTTAATGTTTTCATTAAAATCAGGAAGATAGTGAATAGTATATGAACCGGAGAGTGGATTTGCATTAAATAATCTAAACTTGCAAAAGGATTGTGGAGCGTAAGTTCATGCCTTGCGCGGGCAAATTTCTTTCTATCTTTTCTATGAGTAAAAAACTCAGGACTAAATTTTATAAATAATGGATACAACAGCAATAACAAGTCATGGCTTTGAGTTCCCACCCTAATTTCTACAGTTGCAGGAATGGAATTACGAAAAAAACGGCCAAAATGAGTCGTTTTCTGGATGCTGAACTGATTCTGATCCTCTGGACGATGCAGTGCAGATAGTTTTTGCGCACGCATTAACAAACTGTCTTTATCAGGATAGTTATTATGATTAATCCAGCTACATAGTTCATCAAAAAGATGCCATTTACCACGATAACAAATATAGTTTAATACATCTGCCAAAGAAGCAAATTTTAAATACATGAGTTCATCATTGTAATATTGACCCTTTCCATAACCATAGCGACTCTTTAGATAGTTGATGGTCTCTGTATACCCTGCTGCAATCATTTTTTTTCTTAAGGATGGCGCTACCGAGAATGAGGTGGTGGCAACATTTCCGACATTAATAATAACCGATTGTAAGCCGTAATTACGCAGTTTAAGACGTTCAAGCATCCAGCTGCTTGCAGGATCTTTTACTCCAGTCAAAAATTCATAAAGCAAGTTTAGGAAAAAATTTTCTTTATATACGTTCTGGGTTACCCGATCCACCGCCACGCGTTCCGTACCATTATCAAACTGCACTGCTAAAACTTTTAAATTATTTCCTGTCGCGGACTCTAATAATTCATCTCCATTTTTATCAAAAGCATCAACGGGTAAATTGGCTAATATGCCCCCATCATTATGCTCTGCACCATCAATCAATGTCGGTCGATAGATTACTGGAAAACTGGCAGAGATTTTTACCATTTCGCTCACTTCAGCATGAGCTGAATTTTCTAAAGAGAAATAAACAGTTTTACCCAAAGATTTATTCGTCGCGGTAACAACTAATCCTTTACCTAAACCACAGTCAGGAAACTGTTCACGGATTGAGGCTAAGCAAGCAAAGGTAATTAAGCCTCGCGGATACGAAATTTGATATTTTTCAGTAATTTCTTTTAAACGTCGTGCAATTGCATAATCCAAGGCGGTTTTTAATGCTTGGGGATCTGAAATGCCTCCAGCTTGAATATCAAAATGAACTAAATGCTCTTGTTTTAGATTTTCAAACAGGCGATGTATTTCTTCAGCGTCATAACCTAAATAACAAAAGAGCGCCATAATCGCACCTGCAGAACTACCGGAGAAATAAGACGGTCGAATGCCCCACTCATTCAAGGCTTGCCAACAACCTACATGCCCGTAAATTTTTGCGCCACCGCCACAGAAAGTCAGATTTTCAATGTTAGGACGCATTTCTTTAATGATAATTTCAGAGGAATGAGTAAAACCTTCGACTTCAATATCCGCTAATTGGCATAAGGAGACCGCTTTATTATCTTCGATTGATTTAATCTCATCATTCTCTTGCCCCGTTGGACGGGATGATGGGAATAACCAATACCATATACGCAAATACCAAGGCTCATGAATTAACCCATTTATCTTACGATACTCTTTTATTTGCTGCTTTCGCGCTGCATGATCCTGAACTGGAAGCGCATAGGGATGTGGCGAGCTTAATTGTTGTTTAAGGTCAGATATTTGCAACTTTTGTTTCTTAATTTCTTCAAGCAAGATATTCGTCACAATCAATCTTTTTGAATTAATACCTTGAGTGTCCTCAAGATATGTATTGTGAATCCCCTCTTGCGTAAAATGGATAAATATTCCATTTAAACCTTGATGAATCTCAACTCCAGTAATGATTTGATTTGCACATTCCTCATTTAACTTCCAATAGAAACACGATTTTTTTCGCAGCCAATTCTTTATTCTTCCCCACCACGTTAATGAAACCTCGGCCGTAAATCCTGCATGCTCACTTACCATCATGCGGCTAAAATGCTGGGAGGGATGTTGCTGTTGTTCGTGTGCCTTGATTAACCAATCATAAAACCATGCTCGCTGTGCTTCATTTAATCTACTGATGTCCAGCATAATGCCTGCAGGGTCAATTAAATATTGTGCAAGATTAATGTTTTGATCTGGACTTAGGTCGTTTATAAGAAATCTGCCCCGAACAATTAAGTGAATTAACTTGGCAAAAAGTTCATGATTTATTTTGTAATCATCATCCAAGACGTTTCTAATCACCTGACGAGAGATCATCCGCTTACCTCCATTTCAGGATAATTGATTTAATGAATTGAATTACAATTCATACCTTATCTATTATTTTGTAGCAAAAAAAAAATAAATAAGGAATAGAAATTCGTGTTATGACTTAATTTACCGGCTTAAATGATTAATTTATGATGAGGATGTCGCTTTCTCAATATCTTTTAAAATGGATAATACGACGTGTTCTGGATGTTTATCAGCGGTTATGGTGCGTCCCACCACTAAAAAGTCGCTTCCAGCTTTTATGGCCTGTACAGGCGTCATAATCCGCTGCTGATCATGTGTAGGACCATCTTGAAATCGAATACCAGGAGTGACTGTAAGAAAATTAGCCCCGCAATGTAGCTTAACCTTTTCAACTTCATAAGCGGAAGAGACAACTCCCTGTAAACCTGATTTTTGCGCAAGCAGAGCTAAGCGTAACGCATAATCAGAAAGCGGCATATTGATTCCGATCTCGTTTAATTCTTGCTGGCGCAAACTGGTTAACACAGTCACCGCGATCAATAAAGGACGATGTGGTGCAGGACAGTCACTCAGAACCCTGAATGCCGTTTCCATCATTGCCTGTCCCCCCGCTGCATGGACGTTTAACATCCAAACCCCTAAATCTGCCGCTGCTTTGCACGCATTCGCTACTGTATGCGGAATATCATGAAATTTTAAATCTAAAAATACTTTAAACTGACGCTGTACTAATTTTCTTACTAGCGATGGACCATAAAGTGTAAATAATTCTTTACCGATTTTTACAGCACATTTTTGTGGATCAAGCTTATCAACAAGATCCAAAGCCGCATGTTCTTGATTAAAATCGAGCGCAACAATCAGTTGGGTCATGCAACAGTTGCCTCTTGCTCACAAAAAAGTAAAGAGGACTTTACCGCGGCAACAATTTTCAATTGCTCATCTTCGTGTAAATAAGGATGCATCGGCAAACTAATTACCCGCTGGCTTGCCTGTTCTGCTACCGGAAAATCACCTGGTTTATACCCTAAATAGGTCATAGCCTGTTGTAAGTGTAAGGGTGAAGGATAATGTACCGCTGTCGGTATCCCTAAATCATTCATCGATTGTTGGAACAGTTCGCGATTATTGACCTCAATTGTATATTGGGCGTACACACTGGTATTGTGTGGGAGAATATGCGGTGTCTTGACTAGGGAAGATAAGAGCTCATTATACCGTTGCGCTATTTTTTCTCTCAATGCGATCTCATTGGGAAATAATTTCATTTTTTCCAATAAAACAGCAGCCTGAATAGTATCCATACGTCCATTAATGCCGATACGACTATGTGTGTAACGAGCACTTTGTCCATGAATTCTAATCTCAATTAAACGCTGCGCTAACTCGTCGTCATTAGTGAAACAGGCACCGGAGTCACCATAGCCTCCAAGAGGTTTTGATGGGAAAAAGCTTGTACAGCCAATGGTTGAGAGTGCACACGAACGCACACCATTATGGGTAGCGCCAAAACTTTGTGCGGCATCCTCAATTACAGCTATTCCATGGCGTGCAGCAATTTCATTGATTATTGTATGCTCAGCACATTGACCATATAAGCCTACGGGCATAATAGCTTTGGTGCGCGATGTAATCGCTTGCTCTATTTTCGTGCTATCAAGATTATAAGTCTTAGGATCGATATCAACGAAAACTGGCGTGGCGTGACATAAACTAATCACTTCAGAAGTTGCAAAGAAACTAAAAGGACTGGTAATTACCTCATCACCGGGCTTAATATCTAATGCCATTAATGCCATCAATAATGCATCCGTGCCGCTGGAGTTAACCAAAGCGTGTTTAACACCCACATATTCAGCTAATTGCTGTTCGAGTTTAGAGATTTCAGGACCCATGATGTATTGTCCGTGATTCAATACATCACGGATACCTTTTAGCACTGCTTCTTCGATTAAATTATATTGTTTCTTTAAATCAATAAATTGCATTGTAATCTCTTCGTATAATATTAACGCTTAATCGTATTATTTTAATTTAATGATAATCCCTGAAATTAAAATAATACGATTAATACCCTTCTAAGCCATGAACCGGCTTCATTCTGCCCCAATTTTTACAACTTGGGCAATGCCAATGCAAATGCTTCCCACCAAATCCACAGTGAACACAGCGATACACCGGCTTGTTGTCTAAAAACTTGCTGGTAATGTCATATAACATTTGCAGCTTTTCTCGCACTTTTCCATGCGCAGATTCTAAATGCCAATAAATTAAATTATTTAAACCTCGAATTGAGGGGTATTTACTTAAATTCTCAGCGACAAAATCAATGGCCATATCATTACTTTTTTGCTGCCTGATATAATCAGCAATGACAAATAAAACCGAGGCACGAGGAGTTTTTTCCAGGGTTTGCTCCAAATAATCTACACATTCTTGCATATTATCCAAAGCCCTGTAGCACTCGACCAAAGGCTCAACAATTTCAGTCAAAAAGTCTGGATCTTGGATTGGGACACGCTTTAATGCCCGTAAAGCCTGCTTGTAGCGCCCCTCTTTCATTTCCACATGCGCATG